>Ga0255336_100719_pt1 | contig 40126 bp, 38 predicted proteins | sample MeOH1_35cm_T3_17_FD_189102 | JGI IMG/M metagenome (GOLD analysis project Ga0255336, IMG submission 189102) | Sandy soil microbial communities from University of British Columbia, Vancouver, Canada - MeOH1_35cm_T3_179 | ecosystem: Engineered > Artificial ecosystem > Sand microcosm > Unclassified ...
GAGCATTAACAAAACAATCAATAAAAAGGACGTGAATAAAACGAATGTGCAAAAAGTGACAAACTATATTGTAATTTTTGATCTAAAAGGGGCTGTTTTTGTGACAAACTTTTTTGTCAGTGAACATGAAAGTCAAATTTCTAAGGAAAAAGAGCTTATAAGAAAAATCACCCTCTATATCAAATCGAAGAATAGGGAGGATACGAGTATGAGCTACAAAATTGAAGTCAAGGAAATTGCGTCTGTTACAGTAGCTTCAATTCGCTACAAGGGAAAGTACAGTGATGTAGGAATGTATATTGGAGAAATTTATAAGGCGGTTAAAAACAATGGAGCAGGAGCCCCCTTTAATTGCTACTACGATGCTGGATTTAAAGAAGATGCAGATATTGAACTTTGTGTACCTACAACTCAATTAATCAATGATAGTCGTATTTCTGCTAAAAAGTTACCTGCAATAAAAGCAATTTGCACCACTCATACAGGGAGTTATGATAAGTTGAATTCAGCTTACAAAGCGCTATTTGATTATGCAAATGAACATAATATGAACTGTATAACGCCATCAAGAGAAGTTTATATTAAAGGTCCCGGAATGATTTTCAAAGGTAACGAAAACAATTACGTAACGGAAATTATGATACCCTTTGAGGGGGTGTAAGTATGGCAAATGGAAAGCTGGATTATAAAAAAGAGTATAAAGACTTATATATGCCCAAGGCAAAGCCTTGCATCATTGATGTTCCAGCTATGTGTTTCATCATGGTGGACGGTAAAGGCAACCCAAACGTTGAGGAGGGAGAGTATCAACAGGCGGTAGAGTTATTATACGCCTTATCCTACACGATCAAAATGAGTAAAATGGGAGGCAACCTACCAGCGGGTTACTTTGAATATGTTGTTCCGCCTCTTGAGGGGCTATGGTGGTTGAATGATAATTCGCATTTCGATTTCTCAACGAAGGAAAAGTTCTGCTGGACATCTATGATTCGTCAGCCCGAATTTGTTACACAAGAGGTGTTTGATTGGGCATGCAAAGAGCTTGCAAAGAAAAAACCGCAGTTGGACACATCAAAGGCAAGGCTGCAGACATTTGATGAGGGTTTATGTGTGCAGATGATGCATATTGGATCTTTTGATGATGAGCCTAAAACGATTGCGCAAATTGATGCGTTTATAAAAGAGAAAAACTATCAAGATGCAATTTCTGAGGTGCAGCCTGACGGAACGATTAAAAGACACCATGAAATCTATCTTGGGGATCCACGTAAAATTGAATCGTCAAAAATGAAAACCGTTCTGCGTCATCCTGTAAAAGGTTAAAGATAATGAGCATAATCTCTGTTGCTAAACCTGCATCTATATCATCCTAGTGAGACAAATATATTGTCGAAAGCTGTTGTATTCAATATGATGCGGTAGCCTTTACTTTGTGATATAACGGAAAAAGCAATGGCAGATGATTCATATAATATTTCATTATAACCTGGAAAACAACACTATAGAAACTTGGTTATCTAAAGAATTTTGAAGAGTATATGCATAAAACATGCCAGTGTCACAAGGCGCACCGCCCCGAATGCGAAAACTGTGGTTTAAGGGACTTGTGCAAATACGGCGGAGCCGCCCTCGGGTAAAACGGCCACTACCTGTTATAGGCGATAAAAATCAAAATTCGCATTTCATACAATTTAAGCTCCCTTAGGCCAAAGCGGCGCCTGGGGTCAAGTTGCTGGAGAACGCCAAGGAGCACTAAGAGTAGTACTAATAAGTATTTAGACAGCGGTGTTTTTGGTCACTGCTTGGGTCAGGCATTGGCCAGTCGCACTTGAGGTGCGCATGCCTCGCCTCCTTAAGAATTCGGGTATGGCTATGCTAAAGTTTCGAAAGAAGTCCATTCCCAATGGGGAAAGATGATGGAAGATTACTTTTCCACACGTGAAAATTTACGGGCGGTTATCCAAGTGGTTGATTTTCGTCATAAACCGAGTCTGGAAGATCAGGAAATGAGTGCCTTTTTATGGAATCGGGGGATTCCGGTTCTCGTTGTGGCGAAGAAGTCGGATAAAATCGCCCGGGGGCAATGGTCCAAATATTTGAAAGTCATTGCTGAAACCCTCGAACTTCCGGATTGTCAATTTATCCTACCTTACTCGGCGGAAACTGGAATAGGAGTGGAAGAACTCCATCAAGCCATTGAGGAAATTTTGAACGAAGAAGAATCGGAAGATGAGTAAACTTTTGTTAAAGTTGTTTTGATATTGAAAAAAAGTAAAGACCGAATTGATAAAAAACAAAAAGTTCATTTATTTCAGAGAATCAACCCTTGCTTTCAATTCTTCAATCCAATCTGTTTTCCCAGTTCCATAGCTTTCTTTTTGCCCAATGTCTTGTAAGGAACCGTTTTCGTACCCAATGGATAAAAATAAATCAGGAATCGAATCAAAGCCGTTTTTAGCAAGGTCACTCAGCTGAGATCCATAATAGTCCATAATATGTACAAACAGCTCCTTGGCATTATTAGCTGTATTCAGTGCCTCTTCTAACTGTCCGCTAAGCACGATATCATCGGTCCCGCTTACAGTTAGCTTGTAATTGTTAGGATCAATCGTAAATGTCAATTTAGTATCCTTCGGAATGTTGATTTGATATTCATCAAGCAGCTGTTTTAACTGGTCGTTCACTTTTTGGCGGTTAAATTCTTTCCGTTCTGCGACTTCTACATTAATATTAAGAGAGGAAGGGGAGATATTACGAAAGAGCGAATCCCGAAAGTCATAATAGCCTATCAAGCCATTTTGTAACCAGCATCCCTCTGCACGAAGGGATATATTTCTCTCTGTCTCGGTCAAGTCGCTCCTGAAATAAGGGGAATTTTGGTTTACGTATTTATCCCAGATGTGCTGATCTGGATTACTAAACTGCTTATTTTGTTCGTTGATTTTTCTGTACTTATCGTCTAATGCTTGTGCTAGTTTATCTGCGTCACTTACCCAACCGTTATTGTTATTAATGAGGGTATTATTTTGTGTTTTTCGATTTATGGAATTTGTTGTAATGGTTAAAGTACTAATAGAATTTATACTTATGCAAATTCCTCCATATATTTTCAAGTCAAATAATTTATTTGATAATTATATATCGGCAATAAATGGAAATAAGCTTAGAGATATTTTATCCCAATTATGATAATATAAGATATAATAAGAATAACATTCTATTTATATATTTTTATGTTATAATTGGGAAGAGGTGCTTTTAAAAAACTACTAGGATTAACCTTATTGATCCTGTTGGTGTTTTCACAAGGTATACCGGCATATGCAGTCGGCACGATTACTGGGAATAACAGCTTGGGAACAGCATATGCGGCTGGATATTGGAAATACAGTAATATGAGTACTACAATCTTGCCTGCAAACCAAACCGAAGCCTATTATACGTTCACTGCGAATGCCGGTGATAAAGTTTATGTTAGGAGTTCATATCAGAATGAATATACAGGCATGAAAATAGAAATAGTTGATAGTAACGGGCTGCAGATTTCTCAGGGAACAGCAGTTGTTGACCCTAATTCGCTTATCCCATTTATTTTTGTAAAAGCCGATGCATCTTCAAGCTCTCAAACTTTTTATGTCAGAGTTAGTAGGGGGAGCTATACAGGAGATATGTATTTTACAGTATCTATTCTGGACCGAATAAAATCGGGTTCCGGAAAGTTTAATTTTTCAGGATCGGCTGTTAATCCTGGAAACGTTAATTTAAACCTGGCAGGTGTGGATTCCTCTGTCATTACGATGGATTTAACAAACAATACGACTATCCCCAAATATGCGATTGTCAAGTCTGTAACTACATCCGGGACTCAATCACCAAGCCAGGGAAATGTACACCATATGATAATGTGTGAGCAAACAGGAGTCTGGTATACAGCTACTGTTTCCAGTGCGACCAGTGGTGCTTACACTATTTCTTTGCCGAACCAATTAAATGTGGCTAAAAAATGGGATTTCAAATACAATGCAATGGCAACAGCGAAATCTACTATGTCGAATGTCAGTGCGACTATAAACTATCAGTATGATGCAACAGATCAATTTAGTTATCAGTAATAACGAAACAATGTAGCTGCGAAAGGAATTACGGAAATAGGAAAAAAGGCTGCCTCTATCCAGTTTAAAAAACTGGTTTTGAGGCAGCTTTTTTTTGATATTAAATGGGTTACTGAACCTGTTATACAAGTAGGGCACGCTTTTATTATTCTGTTAATCCGATTACGGAATATACATAAACTGTATGGTGCTTGTTCTCGATTCGAAAATGATAGCTAGTTCTAATTTTGGTTAGGCTCAGTTATAGAATGGAGGAGCAGGAGCTTTGAAAGATGCAGTGATTATGCTCTCGAGTTTAGGGTTAATCTTAGCCTCGGCTGAAGCCTTCACGAATGGCGTGGAATGGTTAGGTAACCGCTTACATTTGGGCGCGGGAGCAGTCGGAAGTGTTCTGGCTGCTGTGGGAACTGCCTTACCAGAAACGATGGTTCCTCTGATCGCCTTTCTCGGGACTCAAGGAGAGGGAGAAATTACCGAGGTGGGGATTGGTGCTATTCTCGGTGCTCCGTTTATGTTAACGACTTTGGCCTTTTTTATCTCCGGATTGGCTGCCTTGTTTTTTCGAAGGAGCAATCGCCCCTTGAAAATTCAAGGTGAAGTCATTAGGCGGGATATTTCTTTCTTTCTTGTCACGTATACCCTAGCTATCATCTCTTCATTTTTGCCTTCCCCTTCACTGAAATTAGGAATAGCAGGGATTCTCCCCTTGATCTATATTCTCTATGTGATTATTACGGTGAGACAGAGCAGGGGAGGTGAAGAGCAGGGACAGCTGTCTCCGCTCTATCTTGCGCGACAAGCCCAACAGCCAGAATTAATCTCAATCATGGGGCAAATAACCCTTGCTCTTTTAGGAATTGTTGTTGGGGCCCATGGCTTTGTCGATGCGGTTCAATCCGTTGCCTTAACGACAGGAATTCCAGCGCTCGTTTTATCTCTGATTATTACCCCGATCGCTACGGAACTCCCTGAAAAGTTCAATAGTGTGATTTGGTTGAGCCGAGGAAAGGATACCTTAGCTTTGGGGAATATTACGGGAGCCATGGTTTTCCAAAGTTCGATGATTCCAGCAATAGGGATTGCGTTAACCCCTTGGAACCTGGAGCCCCTCGCGTTGTTGAGCGGGCTCTTGGCCCTTGCGTCCGCATTGATTCCTTTCATGATGCTCAGACGTCGAGGAGAGATCTATCCAGTGACGCTTTTAGCAGGTGGGGGTTTTTATCTCTTGTTTATTCTGACGGTTCTGAAGTTTCTCTAGGTCCACTAAATTCGGCAATAAGCATCCCGATTAGGACTAGAGTAGCGCCGGCTAACCCCCGGAGAGGTAAAATTTCCCCTGCAAGGAGGAAGGCAAAGAGGGCGGAAAAAACCGGTTCGGCTGAGCAGATGAGCGCGGTTTGCGTAGGTGTTGTGAATTGTTGCATCTTGGTCTGGATAAAAAAGGCCAACGAAGTTGCAGGTATGGCCGTTAAGAGGATGCCAAACCAGGCATACGACGAAAAGTGAATTGAAGCTTGGGGAAAGATAAACGAAGAGATGCCACTGAGAATGCTTACGGCCAGAATCTGTCCAGCAGCAAGCACGGTTGCATTCTCGGTGGGTGCATAATGGCCGACAAAGAAAATATGGAGCGCGAAAAAGAAAGCACAGAATAAAACGATCAGATCTCCTTGGTTGAAGCGCAAATCATCGCCCAAGGAGAGTAAAGCTAAACCGAGGGTCGCGCTGATGATCCCGAGGATAAGGGTTGGACGGGGAAGCCTTTGGGTGGTAAGGACAACGAGAGCTGGAACGAGGACGACGCTTAAGCCGGTGATGAACCCAGCGTTGGAGGCAGTGGTGTACTGCATTCCAATAGTTTGGGTTGCGTAGCCGCCAAAAAGAATGCAGCCTAAACCGAGCCCTTTCCAAATTCCCGTTCGGGTTAAATAATTACGTTGGATCCAGACAAAAGGAAGTAAAGTTAAGAAGGCGATAGCAAAGCGAATGGACAGAAAGGGAAAAGGCGGTAGATCCTCAGTTGCGCGTTTGACGACAATAAAGGTAGCCCCCCAGACGGCAGTAACCGCAAGCAGGGATAAATTAGCCCAACGACGTTGAATCAAACGAATTCACTCCTATAATCAATGTCATGGTTTGAGATCCGTAAATCATAGCTCGCAGGTACTGAAAAAGAACGAAGAAAGGCCGTTACGTTATTGCGTAACGGCTTCATTACTTCATTATTCTTATGTACAAGAAACCGAAAGATTCCGGTGAGTTCTAAGACTCGTCTAAAGATACTGTACTTTAACAGCCGCAGCTTTTAGTATACCTGAACTGAGCTGCGAGGGAAAGAAAAATTTGATATTCACACAGCGTCCTGGGGACAGGGGGATTGAAGACCAGAAAAAATACGAGGCTCGTGGTACCAACCTCGAACCTCGTATCCCAATTTCGACTCTCGATTTATCCTTTTCCTCCTTCAGGTCCTGTCTCTGAAGGAACGGGCATCTCAGGCATCATCGGAGTAGGTAAAGGAGCAATTTCGCCTCCACAGAACTGGTGTTTAGCTTGCGCGAAGCAATGATAATGACGTTCCTCGTCAGCAGCGATCTGGGTGAGAATAGCTTGTATTTCCGGAATCGGGATCTTTTGGGCGAGTTCGCAATAGTGCTGGACGGACTTGGCTTCATCTTCCATGTTATAGTCAAGGATTGCACAAAGCTCTGTCGTATAGTTTAAAAACCGTGCACGCCAATCGACCCAGTGGCCTTTGCTGAAAGAGCCATACCGGGGATCAACTCCGAGATAACGTAACGCCCAGCCGAACTGTTCAAGATGATGTAATTCATCATAAGCAATCGGACGAAGCAGTTCATCAAATTCTGGACGATCCAGTACGACAGCTTGGTATAAGTAGGTGGTTACGGCAGAAAGTTCAGAGTCTTTCCCAGCATAAACTTCGTAGAGCCACATGGCATAAGTAAAATTCGGTTCAGGGATTTCTCCGGGTACCGGTCCGGTTGTCTCTAAGGTGGGTAGCAAAAGAACCTGCCCGGGATAGATGCGATCGGGATGTTTGAGATGATTCAGATGGATGATGTCGGACATCTCAACATTATAGGCTTTCGCAATTTTATAAATCGTATCTTCCGGCTGGACAACGTAACGCGCATAATCCATAGGGTTAACCTCCAATCTCGGCTTTACTTTACTATATTCCTCAAGATCGTAAAGGTGAGTCTTGAGTTATTTACAAGAAATGTTAAGCGTTTGGCATGAAAGGGACAGGTTGTACGTAAAAATGAGGTAGAAACTTAGAAATAATCTTATGGAGAATGCATGTGAAGTTGGAAAGGAGTGCGTTATATGGGAAATATAATTTTGCGGGGGATTAGCTCAGCCCTGGTGGTGACTGTAATAACCTTACTCGCCGGAATGTTTTGGAGTGCAATGGGGTACGGCGGACTCAGTGTCTCAAGTTTAGTGGACATTGGCCTTGTTGTGAGTTGTGCCACAGCGGGTTATCGGACTGGTAAGCAGAGTGGAGTATGGTTTTGGGGAGGGGTAGCTGCACTGGGCTATGTAAGCTTAAGTATTATGTTGGCCGCTCTTTTCCTACCGGTTAGCAGGTGGGGAGCGGTTCAAATCTTGGTCGAAGGTGGGCTTATCGGCATCCTTACGGGGGCCTTCGGAGCAGGGAAAACTTGGGGGACGGGTTCTCAGAGAACGGGCTTGAACCGACCGTTTACTTCTCGTGCAACCCACTGGGGGGAAGAGCGCGAATGGGATAAGTGGGATACCCCATCGGATCCACCAGAAAAAGACTGGAGTGTAGATGCAAGGAAGAGTAAGGAAGTCGATGAATTCGGCCCAAATAAAGAAGGCGAATGGGAGGAATGGATGGGAAATAGTGTCGAAAAACGCAATAAAGAGTGCGGAAGGCAGGAGGATTATAGGATTAGAGCCGAAAAAAATGCGTGGTGGGAAGAGGACGTATTCTGAATATTATTGAGAAAGGGTTGCAGACTAAGAAAGATAGCAACTTTGGGTGAAAAGAGGGAAAGCCCTGTGGAAAACGCCCTTGTTCTTGTTTTATTTAGTGTCTTAGCAAGTATCGTCGGATTCGCTCTCCTAGGTCTGGTGTTTTTTTGGCTTGGGAAACACTATTTTCGTAAGATTGTCCAACGGTTGTTTAGCTTAGTCCTGGGGCGGCTTCTCAAAGATGAATATTCCGAAAATCTAATGGAACTTTGGAGTGCAACCCAGCGAACTTCAGTTACAAATATTTTGGAAATCAGTCAGCGGGCCCAGTTTGGCAAAATCATTAAACGTCCGTTGGGTTCGCCCAGGAAATTTCCGCATTATGACAATTTGTTGTTTGTTCCGGCGCAAATGGCCCGACTACCGATCGAGCCTTCAGAGAATATCGAGATAAAGGTTACGCTTGGTCCTAAGGCTAAGGAGCCTTTAACGTTGGAGATTCCCTTGATTATTACTGGGATGGCCTATGGAGAAGCACTCAGTGAAGAAGCGAAAATAGCTTTAGCCCGTGCGGCAAAACAGGTTGGAACGGCGATTAATTCTGGAGAGGGGCCGTTTTTAGCGGAAGAGAGACAGGAGGCAGGAAAGTATATTTGGCAAGTGGGCAGGAGCTCTTTCGGAAGGAACGCGCAGGCGATTGCTCAGGCAGACATGGTTGAAGTTCAGATGGGCCAGGGATCCCGGGTGGGTGGAAATGTTATTGAGCCGAAGGCGGTGCAAGGAAAAGCTCAGAAGCTTATGGGAGTTTCTCCAGACGAGCCGATAGTCTTGGGAGCGGTTACCCCTGGTATTACAAATCCTTGGGATTGGCCAGGCTATGTTGCGGATTTGCGTAAACAAGCAGGGGGAAAACCGATCGGGTTAAAAATAATGGCGGGGGGGAGGTTAGAGGTTGATTTGGCGGTGGCTATAGAAGCAGGATTCGATATTATCACAATCGGTGGAGCGCAGGGCGCTAGCGCTGGATCCTCTCCTACTTTATCTGACGACTTTGGAATTCCCAGTATCGTTGCCTTAATCCGCGCTCATCGTTATTTAGTGGAACAAGGGATACGCAAAGATATTAGTCTGATTGCGGCTGGAGGGTATGTTACGCCAGGTGAATGTTTGAAGGCTTTAGCTTTAGGAGCAGATGCGATTTACCTAGGGACAGCTCCTCTTTTTGCCTTAGTTCATGGACAAATAGGGCAGGTTATGCCTTGGGAGCCCCTGACGCAACTTGTTTGGTATGATTCAAAATATAAAGACCGTTTAGATATTGATCAAGCGGCTCAAAGTGTGACGAATTTGCTTAATTCTTTTATCCTGGAAATGCAGGAGGGGATACGTGCCTTAGGCAAAAAATCTCTGGCGGAATTAGGCCCCAACGATTTAGTCGCCTTAGATGATTGGACGGCTGAACTAACTGGTGTCAAGAAGATATAAAAAAGTAGAAGCGATTATTAAAGTCGCTTCTACTTTTATTGCGATGAATACTTTATGTTGGTAGTTTGGGAGGATAAGGCAACCAAAAATTTAGGCCAGTTTGAATCTCCGGGCCGCGGTTTGAAGTTCGAGAGCCGTACCAGAGAGTTCTACACTAGATTGATTGATATCTTCCATGGAATGCATTTGTTCGGAACTGCTGCTGGCTACTTCTTCGGTTTGAGCGGTCGTTTCTTGGGTGATCGAGGCGACCTGAGAAATTTCTACCGAGATTTTTTGAGAGCCCTGGGCGATTTCGGTGGAGAGGCTAGCAACTTCCTGGATCTGTTCATTTACCGTTTGAGTCCCCTCCATAACCCGATTAAAGGCCTGTTGGGCCTCGCCGATAGCGAGGGTACCACTCTGAACGACTTCTTTTTCCGCATCCATACTCGTAATGGCCTTTTCGAGGTTCGTCTTGATATCAACGATAATTTGTTCAATCTGAGCGCTCGAGACGGTCGATTGTTCAGCTAGCTTCCGGACTTCCTCCGCTACGACACTAAAGCCACGGCCATGTTCACCAGCGCGAGCCGCTTCAATCGCTGCATTGAGAGCCAGGAGATTAGTCTGATCAGAGATAGCTTTGATTGTTTCCACAATCGTGCCGATCACTGCTGATTTTTCACCTAAAGTTGAGATGATTTTTCCGGTTTCATCTACCGTTTGATGGATGTGATCCATTTGGGTATTCGCTTTAGCCATAGCCAAGTCCCCATCTGTAGCTACTTGTAAAGCTTGACTGGAAGCACGATCGGCGAGTTTGACATTCTCTTCGATCTTGGAAATACCTCGAGCCATGTCCTGAATCGCCAGCATAATTGTTTGTACGCTGTTTGCTTGCGATTGAGACCCATTCGCTACTTGGGTGATAGCACTGGCAACCTGCTTTGCGGATAAAGCGGTAACTTCTGCCCGCTCCGCAAGCACCCGCGAAGAGTCGGCAAAGATATCCGATCCGTGAGAGATTTCGCCAACCAAAGTGCGGAAGTTATTTGACATTAAATTTAAAGCTTTGCAGAGTTTCCCGATTTCATCGTTATTATCCATCGTGGACAAACTCGCGGTTAAATCCCCTTGGGCAACTTGTTCGGAAAAAGAAACAGTGCGGCGTAGGGGAGAAACAATAAGAAAAGCGATGTAACAGCCATAAAGGAAGATAAATAGACTACAAATAATGGTTAGTATGAGAATTAATCCGATGTGGCTGACAAGGTCGCCACGCTGTGCCATAATGTAGACTGTACCTCCAGACGCTAAGGTAATCAAGGCGTTGATTCCGAAGGCTAATATGAGTTTAGTAGAGACGCCAAGATTAAACCACCAATGGACAATACGTGAATGCTTAAAGAAAAAATGACTCATGCGATCGAAAAAAATTTCCATAATGTCGCGAAGCCTCCCCGTGATTTCCTTGAATTGAAAGGATATGAAAAAATTCACATTATTTATTATTTTAACATATAGATAAGCTCAGAGAAATAGATTTGCTTTCGTTTTTGAAGAAATTTACGAGAAATTATTAGAAATTATTAGAAAACCTCCGCTTCTCAGGTTTTCTTTACACAATCAAGGGTAATAGATATAATATAATATATCATCTCATTTATCTTACGATAAATTAAACTCGATGAATGTGAGGAATAGCGGATAACGACTGTGAAGAGAGAGAAGCTGCTACGCTGAAAGGCTTCTTCGGTTGACGCTTGGGTCGCACAAGAGGGGCAAGGGGGAACCACTGGTGTACTCCTTGACGGGTTAGCCCGTTAACGCGATAAGAGCCAAGACTTAAAAGATTATGTAAGTCTTGGAAAAAAAGGTGGTACCGCGAGCTCTTCGTCCTTGGAGGATGGGGAGCTTTATTTGTAGAGTTTGTTTTGGAGATAGGAAGGTGGATTTATGAGCGAAGAGTTTGAAATGGCCAAAGTTTATGATCCTAAAGATGTTGAAGGGAAATGGTATTCCTATTGGGAAAAGAACGGTTTTTTCCATGCCGAGGTGGATGAAGCGAAACCTGCGTTTAGTATTGTCATGCCACCACCGAATGTGACTGGGGCGTTGCATCTGGGCCATGCCATTGATGCCGCGATTCAGGATATCTTGACGCGGTATAAGCGAATGCAAGGTTTCAATACCTTATGGCTTCCTGGGACGGACCATGCAGGGATTGCGACTCAGGCCAAAGTGGAAGAACAACTGGCCAAAGAAGGAACGAATCGGCAGGAACTCGGACGGGAGAAATTTTTAGAGCGCGTTTGGGCTTGGAAGGAACAGTATGGCGGGCGGATTACCCAGCAACTTCGTCACCTTGGCGCATCGTGTGATTGGTCCCGGGAACGCTTTACGATGGATGAGGGCTGCTCTGAGGCGGTTCGAGAAGTGTTTGTGGATCTTTATAACAAAGGACTCATTTACCGGGGAAATTATATTATTAACTGGTGCCCGCATTGTCACACCACAATCTCCGACATTGAAGTCGAGCATGTAGAGCGTGAGGGGCATCTCTGGTACCTCAAGTATCCGGTTAAAGATAGTGATGAATTCCTCGTGGTTGCCACGACTCGTCCTGAGACCATGCTTGGAGATACAGGCGTAGCTGTCCATCCAGAGGATGAACGTTATGCCCACTTAGTTGGGAAAACTGTGATTTTGCCGCTCGTCAACCGAGAAATTCCGATATTTGCTGATGCTTATGTCGATCGGAAATTCGGAACGGGTGCTGTGAAAGTGACTCCGGCTCATGATCCGAATGACTTCGAAATGGGGCATCGCCATAATCTTGAGGAAATACGCGTCCTGGACAAAGAGGCCCGGATGAATGAAAATGCCGGAAAATATCAGGGTATGGATCGAGATGAGGCCCGCCAAGCGATCGTCAAGGAATTGGATGAATTAGGGGTTCTTGTCAAAGTTGAGACACTTCAGCATGCTGTTGGGGAGTGTTATCGCTGTTCAACAGTGATTGAGCCCATGGTCAGTCAACAATGGTTTGTCAAAATGGAGCCGTTGGCTAAGCCAGCAATGGAAGTAGTACAAGATGGTCGTCTCGAATTTGTACCCGAACGTTTTGCCAAAATCTATCTTGGATGGCTGGAAAACATTCGGGACTGGTGTATTTCTCGTCAGCTCTGGTGGGGACATCGGATTCCAGTTTGGTATTGTGAGGATTGCGGAACCGAAATTTGTGTCAAAGAAGACCCAACCATCTGTCCAAAGTGCGGTTCGACCCACCTCCATCAGGATCCTGATGTTCTTGACACTTGGTTCTCTTCTGCGCTATGGCCCTTTTCCACAATGGGTTGGCCAGATCAGACCCCTGAGCTCAAACAATTCTATCCAACCTCGGTTCTCGTCACGGGAAGGGATATCATTTTCTTCTGGGTTGCTCGGATGATCTTCACAGGGCTGGAATTTATGAAAGAAGTTCCATTTTCCAAAGTGATGATTCATGGTTTAGTCCTCGATGCTCAAGGACGGAAAATGAGTAAATCCTTAGGCAATGGGGTTGACCCGATCGAAGTCATTGAACAATATGGCGCAGATACGCTACGGTTCATGTTGATTACCGGGAATACTCCAGGTAATGACCTGCGTTTCCATCCGGAACGCCTTGATGCGACTCGGAACTTTACCAATAAAATTTGGAATGCTTCCCGCTTTGCCTTGCTAAACTTGACGGATTATCAGGAAGGGCCACGCGGGGAACTGCAGCTTTCTGATCGCTGGATTCTTTCTCGCTATGAAGCCACAGTGACTGCTGTGACTGAAGCACTGGAACGCTTTGACCTTGGAGATGCCGGACGGCTCCTTTATGAATTTATCTGGAGTGAATTCTGTGACTGGTATATTGAGCTGGCTAAAGCGCGGCTCTATGACAAGGAACATCAGGAAGTTCGCCATACGGTTCAGTCAATTCTCTTAGAAGTGCTTGGAGGAACGATACGCCTTTTGCATCCGTTCATGCCCTTCCTTACCGAGGAAATCTGGCATAACCTTTCGGTATCAGGTGATAGCATCATGATTCAATCTTGGCCAAAAGTCAGCGCTTATCGTGAGGAAAGAGTGGAGCAACGAATGACGTTGATCATGGATGTGATTAAAGCGATACGGAACATCCGAGCAGAAATGAATGTCCAACCCGGTAAAAAAGCGGAAATTATTCTTGTCGCTTCGGAGTTTGAAAATCGGAAGGTCTTGGAACTTGGACAAGAAGACATCCTCCATTTGGCAGGCGGATCGCACGTGGATATTGTTCCAGAATTAGAGGAAAAGCCAGCTCAGGCGGCAAGTGCAGTGCTTGATGGGGTGGAAGTTTATCTGCCACTTCGTGGACTTCTCGATCTGGATAAAGAAATTGCTCGGGTGGAAAAAGAGATTGCTCAAGCTCAGCAGGAATTGACACGCTTGGAAGGAAAGTTGGGTAATTCAGGTTTTCTTGCTAAGGCTCCAGAAAATGTTGTCGCCAAAGAACGGGAAAAACTCGAGGGAACAAAGGCTCGGATCAGTGCCTTGCAAATCCGTTTGCAGGAACTTCTTGAAGCTTAAAAAATGTGCAGGATAAGTTACGCTATAGCTTGAAAGAACATGGAAGAAAAACTCGATTGAAGTCAGATGGCGTGGAAAGAGGGTAAAAGTTTTGGAAAAAAAAGATGAGAAGGGGAAAAAAACCCAAGAGGAGCAAGCTTATCAGGCTGCCTTGGAGTACGTGGTTCATCTGACGAAGTTTGGGATAAATTTAGGCCTTGGCCGTATCCAAGCTCTCCTCCAAAGCGTAGGAAATCCAGAAAAAGAATTGCGCGTGATCCATATTGGAGGGACGAATGGCAAAGGTTCAACCAGTAAGATGGTTGCCAAGATTCTAGAAGAAGCGGGTTTCTGTGTTGGCATGTTCACTTCTCCTCACCTCAACGATTACCGAGAGCGGATGATGATCAATGGAGAAATGATTTCCAAGAAGGAGCTTACTCACTTAGTCGATACTTTGCGTCCTCATCTTGAGGAAATAGTCCAAAACGGAGTTGAGCATCCGACTGAATTTGAAGTAAGTACAGCCCTAGCCTTCATGTACTTCGCACAACAAAAAGTCGCTTATGCAGTGATTGAAGTCGGCCTAGGAGGAGCGATTGACTCCACGAATGTCGTTCAACCCCTCATTTCTGTGATCACAAATGTAGGAATGGATCATATGGATTACTTGGGAGAAACGCTCGGAGAGATTGCCACGGTTAAAGCAGGGATCCTCAAACCTAACTCGGTGGTAGTTACGGCTGCCGAGCGGCCTGAGGTACTACAGGTGATCCGGGAACGGGCGAAAGCTCTGAATATACCACTTTGGGTTGTCGGCGAAGACGTCCGTTGGGAAAGCCGCTGGAGTGGCGAACTGGAACAGGAGTTTGATCTTATTGGCTTACACGGCACTTATCCCAAAATACGTCTCCGTTTAATCGGAGCGCACCAGATTAAAAATGCAGCTACAGCCATCACGGTTTGTGAAGTTTTGCAGTCAGAGTATGGCGCCGAAATTACTAGGGAAGCAATCTATCATGGGCTGAAGGAAACCCTTTGGCCGGGGCGACTTGAAGTTTTGTCCTTGAAGCCAAAGGTCTTAATCGACGGTGCGCATAACGTAGATGGAGCAAATTCCTTAGCCGAGGCACTGCAACTCTTTACCCGCCAACGCCTGATTCTTTGTTTGGGGATGCTGGGGGATAAAGAGCGGGAAAAGGTGGCTGAGATTTTGCTTCCTCTAGCTGATGAGGTTATTATTACGAAACCGAACTCTCCACGAGCTGGAAATTGGCGATATTTGGCTGAATTAGTGACGAAAAAGGGTCTGCCAGTTACGACGATTGAGTCCCCAAGTGCTGCAGTTAGGGAAGGGTATCAACGATTACACCCGGAAGATATGCTTTGTGTGACTGGTTCTCTTTATATGATTTCAGAGGCTAGAGAAGCTTTGATCGGTATTACTGGCAAGAATCCATCAATCTAGGAAACGATGTTATACGAATTCTCCCCCAATTTTAGAGTAAGTTGAGTAAGTTAATCATCAAGATTAATCTACTCAACTTACTTCTGTAAATGGCAAGAAATGATTCTGGTCTGATCCTTTTTTCCCAAGCATAGATTGATTTAAAAGGAAGTTGTCCAACGAAAGCCATAGTGTTGAGTTGGGTTTTCTATTAGCGCAAGGCTTATAAGGGAGGATGGGTTATGAGATCCAGAGTTCATTGGAGAGTTTGGGGGCTAGTTTTGATTGGATCGTTTTTTTTGGTATGGATGACGGTGTATCTTGGCAATACTTATATTAAAATGCTGACTCAACCAAAAACGAGCCTTTCGCAATCTGCTACCGGCTCCGCTTCGGCAACGGAGATACTCGTTACACTCACTGAAATTGATTATTGGACGTGCCAAGTGGGTGTTTATGAAACAGAAGAAAACGCGAGATTAAGTAAAAGCCGTTTAGAAAAACTGGGTTGGGAGACGCAAATTGTGAAGCCAAGACCTTGGTCGGTAACGATTGGCTTTGCGCATGGACAAGAAGAATTGGCTACACTTCGGGACTTGCTCAAGGAAGGAGGCATAGAAAATGTAGTTAAACATTTTGTCGTACCGGGACAGGCTTACCGGATAACCGGAACTGGTACTGAGCAAACCGCTCAGATTCTTGTCGCCGTACAAAATTTCCTCAAGACGACACCGGGTCGACGAGGGGATACTTTGTCCGTATTAGAGAAAGAAATCTCAACTTCTTGGCCGCAAAAGTTGGATCAATTACACCAAGCAATAGACTATGTCTTAAAGGCCGAAAGAACCTTAGACTCTGATTCCCAGCGTTTAGCGGCTTTAAAACTTCTCGCAGAATATCAGAATACATTAAAAACAATTCAGGAGTAGAAAGAAATGTACGATAATCGGAAAATTAGTACATAAGTAATTTGCCTTTTTATTGCTTAGTGATATAATTAACTTACTCTATTTTCAAATTGGTTAGAAACGAGGGAGCTAGTTGAAGACATTAAAAATACCTGAAGCAACAATTATTCGCCTCTCGGTATATTCAAGATACTTGACGGAAGTTGACCGGAAAGGAATTATTACAATTTCTTCTGGTGAGGTAGCTGAGGGTGTCGGTGTAAGCCCAGCTCAGGTCCGGAAAGACTTGGCGTATTTCGGAGAATTTGGAACACGGGGTGTGGGTTACAATGTCAAAGACCTACATCGTCACATTTTGAAGATCTTAGGGCTTGCTCAAGATTGGAGTGTAACGCTCATCGGCTTAGGAAACTTAGGTTTGGCGTTAAACTCCTATAAGGGCTTTAGAGAACGTGGATTTATTATTACGAGTGTTTTTGATAATGATCCCCAAAAGGTTGGGACAATTGTCAATGGTGTCGAAGTCATGCCGATTGAACAGCTCGAAGAAATTGTCGCTGCCAATAAGACGCAAATCGGAATTATTGCTGTACCTTCAGCAGTGGCCCAGGATATTGCCGATAAGCTTGTCGTTTCGGGGGTGAAGGCTATTCTTAATTTTGCGCCAGGCGTTCTGAATGTTCCACCTGAAGTCGAACTCAGAAATGTAGATTTAGCTGTTAATCTCGAAGTGCTTACCTTTAACGTAGGAGCACAAAGATTCTAGACTTGGGTTAGGTCATAAGTTAAACTGGGTTGGAAAGCGAATTAAAAAATAGGCTAGTAAGATAAAAAAGTAAGGCAAGTGCCTTACTTTTTTCTTATTTTTAGCTAAAATTAACATTTGAAGTGGTCAGCTTCGAGCAACCAAAATGACTCCGAAAATAATAAAGAGTGTGCCAAGTATACGATAAATAGAAATGCTTTCTTTGAAAACAAGCCAGGATACAAGCATGATCAATACATAACCGATACTCACGAGGGGATAGGCGTAGCTTAATTCTAGTTTTGTCAGAACTTTAACCCAGAGAAGAAAGCTAATTCCATAGAAAAAGAGCCCGGACATGACGGGCAAATTCTTGAGAATGGAGAAAAGGCTGCCGAATAAATGAGTGCTCGAAAAATCCAGCTCTAAATGTATGGCTCCCAGCTTCACCAGGATTTGTCCGATTGCCCCTAGAAGTACGGATACGAGTGCCAATCCTAACATGTGCTTAATTCCTCTCTGTTCTTGATTTTCGAGCCAACCCAAGATTACAGAAGTAGATCAGGATGAAGATCACTGGAAAGGCGTAGCGGCTTTGTCCTTCGGTGATAAAGTAGATCCCCGTAAACATCCAGAATATCAATAGAAGAAAGAGGTTGGCAGCGTTTACTGCTTTTGGGGGGAGGGGCTTTTGGAGTGATTTGTTATTCATTCTGATAAGCGCTTTGAGAATTTGACGGGCATATTGAAAACTAGAGATGAGAATACCCAATAATCCGAGTACGAAAATTGGGGCTCGGATAAGTTCTGAGAGGATGACCAAAAATAGAGTTGTCAGTTTTGGGAGGGCGGCTCCGGCAAAACGGGAGTCGAAGTCATCGATAATGATATAGGTATTCGTGAGGCGCTGAAATCCTAAGTGGATGAAGGTTAGGGGATGCTCGCTAATCCACTGCTTTGCCGATTGGGTAAGCATTTTGTTTCTTTCTACAGGATTGGCTTGGAGATAGTCCGGATGCGTGACGATGGAATTTTCGACGTTCTCAGCGGGCATCCAGCGTCCATAATGATTCTGCGAATTATTGTTGAGATAGAGAACAATCCCTCCATTATTGGAGACATAACTAAACTCCCCAAACATCTGGTAATTTCGGTAAAGCCAGGGTGTAAGGACGAAAACAGTCATCAAAAGGACAATCGCACTTTTTTTAATACTCTGCCCTAGACTTCGACTACGATAAAGCTCAGTTAAGAGAATGACCAGAAAGAAAGCGGGGAAGAAAGGCTTAATCATGGTATTCAATCCGGTTAAAAAGCCAATAATCAGATACTTATGACGGATCTCACTTAAGTAAAGATAGATAATGCCCAATAATACTGTGGCAAAAAGAATTTCGCTTCCCAGGATGCTGTTATAATAAATATTCATCGGAAAGAAAACAAAGAGGAGGAAGATCAGTTTCCGTGCTGATTCGGATAGGGTGAGTTTTCTCAAAATTTTTAATAAGATGAGGTTGCTTAGCGTACTGAGGGCAAGGTTCACAAGTTTCGCAACGATCACGAAGGGGCCAAAGATGTGATAAAAAAGCGCAAGGAAGATGGGATATCCGACTGTGGTATAGGTATCTCCCCACTGTCCGCCCCGGGCGATTTGCGCTGCAATTTCATGATAATATTGAAAATCAGAAACAGGTTCAGTTCTTACGAGAAAAATCCAGATCAAGCCTGTTAGAAACCCCAAACCGAGAACCCAGGCATAATAAGGAGTCCGCGGCCGAGTAGCCATCTCACTCATGCTCTATTTATTCCTTCCGTTTGATTCTATCCTCTTCACGTTAAGAGCCAAAAAACACTCGCTAACCAAAGGATAACCGAGAAGATGATATGACGATCTTCGAGGACAAGTTTTGTGGGATCTCCGCCTTTTCCAGTATGGATCAGATATAAATAGCGGAAAATGCCGTAGATCACTAGTGGAACAGTGTAAATCAGGTTAGAGGTATGATGAAGTGCAATCGTACCTGGATCTACGGTATAGAGGCTGTAAGCCATAATTACTCCTCCAGCCGTTATCCCAAGTAAATGATTAAGTAAATCTAAAGTATAGTTTTCTAAAACGGGACGGAAAGAGGCGGAATCATTGAGTTTAAGCTCTGCCAGCCTTTTACCGAAGCCTAGAAAAAGAGAAATCATAAGGCCACTTAATAACAGCCAGCGCGAGGGTCCAATCCCAATCCCCCAAGTTCCGGCTAAAATGCGGAGAATAAAACCAAAGGCAATCGAGAATACGTCTAGAATCACGATTTGCTTTAAAAGCTTGGAGTAAGCAATATTTTGGAGGACATAGACGAGGAGTATTCCGCCAAGAACCGAAGAAGTACTAAATCCAATGGCAAAGCCTGATGAAATGAGAACGAGGAGGATGCTGACAGCCGGACCAAGGGTGACAGCGCCTGAAGCGAGAGGACGCTTGCATTTGACGGGGTGGAGGCGATCCCTATCACGATCGATAAGGTCATTAAATATATAAACTGAGCTCGAAATGAAAGAAAATGCAAGCGCTGCAAGCACACTCCGTAAAAGAAGGCCCGGTTCAAGCCAACCTTTAGAAAAAAGGATACCGATAAAAACAAAGACGTTTTTGACCCATTGTTTGGGTCTAATCAGTTCTATGAGAGCCTTCGGACGATTCTTCTGGAGGGATGAGGTGTCCAGGTTGTTTGCCGGAAACTTAACGGGTAAATTCAATTATTCTCAGCCTTCCTTTTGCATTCCAAAATTATTCCAATTCTGGACATGGATAAGTATTCGACTTAATGAAGAATATTTCCTGCTTCTAGCGTTGTCTGTGTATTCGTCTGTGTAAATAAGATAGTAAGCCAAGAGAAATATAAAAGGTAACGGCGATGATCCCTCCGTTACCTCATAAATTCAACAGGATTACATTACACTAGTTTTAACTGCTTAAGGCTTTTTCCACAAAGTACGGATAACTATAATAACTTTATTATCAATCGCCCTTTGGCTAACTAATCTTGACACGTTTCATTACAGAATAAAGGGCTGCAAGTGCAAGGGTTGAGAATAAAACGCAGGCAAGCCATGCCAATAAAATAAACCTGCCAATCGTGTCGATTAACTTTTCTGGCTCGCTAAGGGAACGAGCGGCGATGATATATCCGCTGTTCGTTTTGATTGCGACCGTAGCAAAGCGTAATCCGGAGCGGGGTTGCCAAGTAACCCGTGCTTCACCGTTTTTGTCGACAGTATCGAAAACTTCGATAGGATAGGAGGGCTCAACGTTATCGAGAAGGCCTGAGGTGGCCTGTATTTTTTAAACAAATAATTGAGAAATGAGCAAGGCTTGTTGGGCACTGGAGCTAAGATGTGGTATATTATGCTGGGAGGTTGATAGTAAATGGAAAATCGTGTGATCCCTTTTTCACCACCAGATATTACAGAACAAGAGATTAACGCCGTTGTTGAAGTATTAAAATCAGGTTGGATCACAAGTGGCCCTAAGGCTGCATTATTTGAGGAAAAAATAAAAGAGTATTGCTCCGTTAAGAATGCGATGGCAGTGGCGAGTAATTCTCAAGGCATGGATTTGATTTTTAAGGTTTTGGAGGTCTCGCCTGATAGCGAGATCATAACAACACCTTATACGTATGTAGCCACCTCGAATACAACGCTCCATCGAGGGATTAAGCCCACTTTCGTCGATCTGAAGAAAGATAGTTTCTTTATGGACGAAGAAAAGTTATTTGAGGCGATTAACCCTAAAACTAAAGCGATTATTACTGTCGACGTCGGGGGGGTGCCCGTTGACTATGACGCCATAAAAGCTATTCTTAAAGCGAAAAACCGTGAGGATATTTTACTCGTATCCGATTCTGCGCATTCCTTTGGAGCAACATATAAAGGGAAACAAGTCGGAAATCAGTTTGATTTTCACATTTTCTCCTTCCATGCTGTGAAGAACTTAACCACTGCTGAAGGTGGCGCAATAACGTTTGATGGCGATCATGGACGCGAAGATCTGAAAAAGATCCTTAAATATACCTCACTCAATGGTCAATCAAAAGATGCTTTATCCAAGATGAAAGCCGGAGCCTGGAAATACGATGTTTTAACGGATGGGCTAAAATGCAACATGACCGATATCGCGGCTGCAATTGGTTTAGTTCAGCTCGAACGCTATGAAGAAATGCTTCTGCAGCGGAAGAAAATATCGAATCTTTACCAGCAGATGTTTGCTGATAAAGAGTGGGCTCTTTTACCGTTTTTAAAGGATGGAGACACGGAAAGTTCTTACCATCTTTATCCTCTACGAATAAAGGGTTTTACAGAAGAAAAACGGGACAAACTGATTGAAAATTTAGCGGAGATGGGAATTGCCACGAACGTTCATTATACCCCTATTCCGATGTTTACCTATTATAAACAAATTGGGTATTCAATTAAGGATTATCCGAATACCTTTGCCCAGTACGCAAACGAAATTACCTTACCGCTCTACTCCATCCTTTCATCAAGCGATGCCGAGTATGCAGCGGAGAATGTTATTCGTTGGGTAGAAAAGCTGAGATAATTAAAAAACGGAGTTCATGATAAGAGGCCTTAGAGATGGCAATTCTCCAAGGCCTCTGATAATCTTACGTTTTTGAACCAGGGGGCATGTCCCCTCGTTTCGTTCGTCACCCCGGTGAAAGACTTAAAGCGAGCAGTTCACCAAACTTAGGCAGTGGCGACTCTTGAAAGAGAAGGGTTGCGCATAGGACGTGCGCAACCGCCAACAGAGTAGCGATGGCACAGGACGTGCCAAGTGCAGAGTGCGCCAAGGAAACAAGTGCGATTGACCGGTCAAGGTCAATCGGGCATAGCAGTTCTGCAAGACGATTTTGGCGGGAACCCGTGACCCCAAATAAGGAGCCAGTGCCTAAGTTTGCTCTGACGACGATGAGCATGGAGGCTCAAGTGTCGCGGTGGACAGAACGTCCAAGGAGCGACTCGCCGACGACCTAAGAAGGGGTGCCATAGAAGCGTCTATAAAAGCGTCGACTTTTCCCATCAGCATTCTTGCACTTCGCCCCATAAGGTGCTAAACTTTATAGAGATTTGACAATCAGCCAGGAGCTTAGTATCCTGGCTGCATTTCTATTTGAAAGGGGGGTGAAATATGCCGGCAAGTCGCACTAACTCCGGAGCGGGCCGAACCGTTATCCTTATCTTAAGCGGAGCAGCTCTTGGAACCTTGATCGGTTTTGGACTCGAAAAATATGGGATTTTTACCCCGTTTCTCCGTCCAGCTGTTATTGACTTTCCGCCACACACCTATTTAGATTTTTTCTTCCTCTCCCTTTCATTTGGATTTCGCTTAAATATTAACTTTGCCACCATCTTGGGGGCACTGGTTGGGTATTATCTCTCAAGGAAGTGGTAAATTGTTGGTCCTGGCCTCGACTTCACCCCGACGCGCTATGCTTTTAGCAGAAGAGGGTTTTTCCTTCGTCACCCTGAAAGTAGATGTTACTGAAGAACTTCCATTGGAGATTAAACCTGAGGAGGGAGTCAAAGCGCTTGCTGTAGGTAAGGCCCTTGCTGGTCAGAAGGCGTGGATAGAGTCAGGAGGTTCTGCAGAAGATATTATTCTAGGAGCAGATACAATCGTGGCCTTAGATTCTCAGATTTTGGGAAAACCGGCTGACCCAGAGGAAGCTCAAGCTATGTTGCTGCAACTGAGTGGACGACAACACGACGTTTATACCGGAGTGGCGATAATGAATGGAACAGGCCATCAGGAAAATGCGGCTATTCGAACACGAGTTCACTTTCGTCCACTAACTTTGGAAGAAATTCAAACATATATTGCAACTGGGGAACCCATGGATAAGGCTGGAGCCTATGCCATCCAAGGGGGAGCGAAAAAATTCGTGAATCAGTTTGAAGGATCTTTGAGTAACGTCATTGGACTGCCCATGGAATATGTAAGCGAGAGACTGAGAGCGTGGGGGATTGAGCAGGTAAATATCACCTTACGCGAGGTGGATGATGGATTATCGCCGCTTGAAGGATCTACCCGAGGACCTATTACCCCGTGAGCGCTTGTTCCAGTTTGGCCCAGAAATGCTCACGAATAAAGAAATCTTGGCTATTCTTCTGCGCACAGGCTCAAAAGGGGAAAATGTTCTCGATTTCGCCGAAAGAGTGCTTATGGAGACTGGAGGCATGGCTGGCCTAGCCCGGATGAGTGTTCATGATTTAACTCGCCTTCACGGACTGGGAAGTGCCAAAGCTTCAGAATTGAAAGCGGCTTTGGAGCTCGGACGGCGTTCTGTTTCCGCGGATCCGATGACTCGTCCAGTTATAAATTCTCCACAGGATATCGCTCATCTGGTCATGGAAGAGATGCGTTATCTGGATCGAGAACATTTTCGGATTGTGAGTTTATCAACGAAAAATCATGTGTTGGCTATCAGCCCGATTTCTATTGGGTCGCTTAATTCCTCTCTGGTGCATCCAAGAGAATGTTTCAAAGAAGCGATTCGCCGGAATTCCAATGCCATCATTCTCTTGCATAACCATCCGAGTGGAGATCCCACACCTAGCCGTGAAGATCTCGATGTTACGCGTCGGTTAGCGGATGGCGGTCAGATCTTGGGAATTGAAGTTCTCGATCACGTGATTATTGGAGATAACCGGTACATAAGCCTTAAAGAAAGAGGTATATTATAAGGGACAGAAAAAGGAAATCCATTAATTGGACGATATCCAACCTACTGAATTAATAAACTTGTCACGTAAGAAATATTGTCCCCATATTGTTTTTAGATTTGAAGAAACGGAAGGAGCTTCTTAGATGATGATGTTTGGTAAAGACCTAGGAATTGATCTGGGAACGGCAAATACGCTGGTTTATATGCGCGGAAAGGGAGTTGTGGTTCGCGAACCCTCCGTTGTCGCGATGGATATCGAAAAGAAAACTCCGCTGGCTGTTGGGGATAAAGCGAAAGAGATGATTGGCCGAACTCCAAGTAATATCGTCGCAATTCGCCCCTTAAAAGATGGGGTTATATCCGATTTTAACGTTACCCAAAAAATGTTGAAATATTTCATTTCTCGAGCTTTGGGTACAGAATCTCCTTTTGGCCGACCGCGGGTCGTAATCTGTGTTCCTTCAGGGGTTACTCCCGTCGAAGAACGGGCTGTCAAAGAGGCCGCGCTGGTAGCGGGCGCAAAGGAACCTATCATCATGGAAGAACCCATGGCTGCTGCGATTGGGGCAGGGCTTCCGGTGGGTGAGCCTACCGGAAATATGATTGTCGACATCGGTGGAGGAACAACGGAAGTGGCTGTAATTTCCCTCGGAGGGATTGTTACCAGCCGTTCCATCCGAGTTGCGGGGGACGAAATGGACGATGCCATTGTCGCGCACATCAAGCGCCGGTACAATTTGATGATCGGGTATCGGACTGCCGAGGATATTAAGACGGAGATTGGGTCGGCCTATAAGGCAGAAGAAGGAATGACCTATACCGTTCGGGGTCGGGATCTTCTGACAGGTTTACCGAAGACAATTGAAGTGACTGCACTAGAAATACAAGATGCGTTACAAGAGACGGTTATGGCGATTGTCGAGGCGATCAAGTCTTGCTTGGAAAAAACGCCTCCTGAATTGGCGTCTGATATTATGGATCGTGGAATTATGATGGCAGGTGGAGGTTCACTTCTCCGAAATCTGGATATGCTGATCGCTGATGAGACAGGGATGCCGGTCCATCTGGCCGAGGATCCGCTCTCTTGTGTTGCTCTCGGCACAGGAAAGGTTTTAGAAAATGCTGAAATTCTCCGCAGAATAGCTGCTTTGCAAAAGGCATAGCGGGGAGGAAACCTCGGTGGGGAAAAGAAGAGTTTCGGCTACGGGAATTACGGTTCTCGTTTTCTTTCTAATTTTAGGCGTACTGGTTAGTATTCGTTTGACTGGGGTTGGAAATCATTTTCCCAACCCAGTGGGCGGAGCTTTGCAGCGTGTGTTAAGTCCTGTTGAAGGTGTAGTGTTACAAGTGGGAAATGGGATTCGGAATAATACGCGTGCGATCTGGAATTTCCGAACTGTAGAAGCGGAAAACCAGGCACTTAAGCAAAAAGTGGAACAACTCACAGGTGATAATATAGAATTAAAAGAACAGGTATTGGCTGGAATGAGGTTCAACGCGCTCGATCAGGGCTTTTTTAACAGCCCTACTTTGAGTAAATATACGAAGGCAGGCGCGAGTATCATCAATCGCAACCCAACAGCCTGGTATCAGACGATTACCTTAAACCGAGGGAGTCAGGACGGGGTTGCTGTTAATAATCCTATAATTGCTCAGTATGGATTAGTCGGTAAGGTAGTAGCAGTTACCCCCAGTACTAGTGAGGTGCTTCTGCTTACGGACGGAGAGGGGCAAGTGAGTGCGCTGATCCGTGGGAGCACAGGTACAGCTACGTTTGGTATTGTTCGTGGAACCTTTAAAAGAACCTCTCGGCTCGATGCAGACGGTAATTTACAGATGCTCTTTCGCCGTGAGGATAATGTTAATATCGGCGATCTCGTGCTTACTTCTGGATTCGGTGGAGTCTATCCGAAAGATGTCCCAATCGGTAAAGTCGAACAAATTCAACTTGAACCTTCCGGACTTCTGAAGACGGCCTATATCAAGCCCTTGGAGGATCTTGAATCACTTGAAGAGGTGTATATTGTGAAGAAGGCGGAGGGGCAATAAAATGCGTTATCTTTTAATGCTTAGCATGCTTCTTCTTAGCTTGATCTTACCGGGAACAGTTTTTTCTTTTTGGTCGTGGGATGGCATAAAACCGGACTTAATTATGCTTTTCACAATTTATATGGCCTTACACCACCGACCCCTGTATGGGGCGTTCTGGGGTCTGGGTGCTGGTATTCTGGAGGACTTTTACCTCGGTCGACACTTTGGCATGTACTCCTTAACCTTGACTGGAGTTGCCCTTTTGAGTAGTTGGCTCGCTCAGCGTTGGAATCGGGAAAATTTCCCGTTAATCACGTTACTCGTTTTTTTGGTGACGTTTGCTGGCCAGGTGTTTGTTGCCTTTTTGAGCCTAGGAGTAGGTGTCCAGTGGACGATTAATGATGCTTTGCGGTTAATAACTGGTGTTGCGCTATATAATGCGATTCTAGTTCCGGTTAGCTATCCATGGATTCACCATTCCTTTGGGAAGGGCTGGCTTAAATACCGCCCGAAGTATGAGAGGTAGAATAACGAATATCAACATATTTATTGAGAGGGTAACCAGGAGGAACTTTTGATATGGAAGAGAAAGAGCGCAAACCATATTTGCATCGGTTATGGGGTTTAAGTATCGTTGTGATACTGGTTTTTGCAATTCTCGGGTTTAATCTTTATCGTTTGCAGATTGCCCAATCGTCCTATTATGCAACAATGGCCGAAGGAAATGTTATGCAACTGGTGGCAGTACCAGCGACGCGTGGCGACATTAAGGATCGCAATGGTACAGTGATGGCTACGAGTGTCCCGGAATTTGCCTTAACCATTGATTGGCTAGATTTACAAAAAGCGAAGAATATGAATTGGAAGGATGTCGTGGGTCGCCTGGCAGGGTTTATTAAACCCTACTGGCCCAACCAAGCGGAATCTGTGGAAGCGATTACCGAGGATATCTTTGCGATGATTCAAAATCAGCAATGGGAAAGATACCGCCCGGTCAATGTCTTATCGAAGGTACCGGAAACACTTCAAGCTGTAATCGCTGAGCATCAAGATGAACTTCCCGGAGTAAGCATTGATGCCATACCTGTACGTTTTTATCCCCAAGAGACTTTAATGGGTCAAGTCCTGGGCTATGTTCGAGAAATCAGTCCTGATGAGATACCCCAATTAAGCCAACAACCTTTGGCTCAACAAAATGGCTTTACGTATGCTCAGGGAGATATTGTCGGTAAGATGGGGGTTGAGAAAAGCTATGATTATTGGTTGCGTGGCCGAGAAGGAACTCAGCAAGTTATTGTGGATAACAGCGCGCGACCGATCAGCAAGGAAGTCATCCAGCCTGCTCAACCAGGAAAAACGATTCAATTAACGCTTGATGCCCAGCTCCAACAGACTGTGCAGAGCAGTTTGGACGAGGTCATTGCTAAGGTGCAAAAGACTTACGCTGATGCCCAAACAGGGGCGGCGGTAGTGATCGATGTTAAAACCGGGAAGATTTTAGCGATGGCCTCTCGCCCTTACATGAATCCTAATGATTTGATTGGCACCATTTCTGATGATGTCGCCAAGAGATATTTTCAGGATAAAGATGCTGCGTCCAATAACTGGGCCCTTTCAGGCCTCTATCCTCCGGGTTCAACTTATAAGATGATCACAGCGATGGCGGCCTTGCAAGCAGGCGTTGTTACTCCTACTGACTCTTTTCTAGATGAGATGTCATCCCTTGGATCAGCAAGTGTTCAGAAGCAAGGGTTTGAGGAGTGGGGTGGAAGTAAATTCGGGATGGTCAATATGACGCGCGGGCTCGCGAATTCTTCAAATATCTACTTTCAAATTGTCGGACGTCGGGTCTTTGATGCTAACCCGGAACTGATGAAGCAGCTGTCCAACGAGTTTGGCTTAGGGGTTAAAAGCGGGATCGATCTACCGGGTGAAGCAATCGGGATAGCTCCTTCGGCTGAGTGGAAGAAAGCATATATTGGGAATATCAGGGACAATAAGTTAAAAACGATTGAAACGAATTATGCAACACAGATTGCTCAGGCACCGGATGATAAGACAAAGCAAAACCTTTTAAATAAAAAGAAAGCCGAAATACAAGCGGTCAATGATCAATATCAAGTCGACTGGAAGATTTATGATAGTTTCAATGCTGCTATTGGTCAAGGAGCTAATACTTACACTCCTGTCCAACTGGCGAATTATGTGGCGACTCTAGTCAACGGGGGAAAACACATGAAACCCTATGTCGTGGACAAAATTTTGGATCCGGTCAGTGGGAACGTTATTGAACAAAATCAACCCCAGGTTCTCAATAATGTATCCGTTTCTCCCCAAAATATGGAGATTGTGAAACAAGGAATGGCTGCTGTTACGAGTGGCGAGGGAACAGCCAATTGGCTATTCGCAGATGTTCCTCAATATTCAGGCGGGGGTAAAACCGGTACTGCTCAGATTGGTTCAAAAGATACAGTTGAGGGGAGCCTCTATAACGGAATGTATGTCGCTTTTGCGCCTTATGATGATCCGCAAATTGCCTTTGCAGGTGTAGTCGCCTACGGGGGCCATGGCGGTGATACAGCGGGGTATGTCGCTAAAGCTGCTTTTATGCAATATTTTGGCTGGAAATCAACGAGTGGTGGTTGATTTTGGCAATAAAGGTTCGAAATAGAGTTGAAAAACGAGGAAAATCATCCTCGTTTTTTTTTATGAGGATAAAGGGTATTTGACCTGTTTTGTAGAACTTATATGAACGTCTGAAACTGCAGAAAGATCAATAACTTCCTTCGAGCCGTTTGGACAAGCATCTTATTTAGGCGATGGGGGATTGGCATTGATAGAACACATAGCCTTAAAGGGAACTCGAGATGGACTGGTGTTATACCTGGACCCTGAGGAGGATTTCGCAGTTTTGATGGATGAACTTCAGGGGCTTTTAAGAGATTCAGAACAATTCCTTCAAGGAGCGGCTGTCCGCTGCTACGGAGGGGATAAGGTCTTCTCGGTAGAACAAAAAGAGCAATTGAGCCAAACCCTTACCCAACATGGACTCACCCCAGCCGGGTGGTTAAAGGCAGACCAAGTGTATACTCCAAGCCATAATTTAGTTTCAGTCAATCAGGAACCTGTGAAAGCGCGAATATGGGATGAGGGGACGGTTGAGGGTCCTTGTCTTTTTGTGGAACGGACTCTACGCTCGGGAGCTAGTATACAATTTGAAGGACACGTTGTGGTTCTCGGGGATGTCAATCCTGGAGCTGAGATAATAGCAACAGGAAATATTGCCGTTATGGGTTCACTCCGCGGGGTTGCCCATGCTGGAGCGACCGGGGAACGCAAAGCAACCGTTAGTGCCTATCATCTCGCGCCGACTCAATTACGGATCGCGGATGTAGTGGCTCGTTCACCGGAAGGAACGGATGATTGGCGGGGTCCTGAAATTGCTAAAATCAAAGAGAATCAGCTAATGGTTGAAGGAGTACAAATGACAGGGCTAAGAGGAAAAGGGAGATAGAACGACATATTTTGGGTAGAATACATGAGAATTATGGAAAGGTAGGTTTAAATATGGGAGACGTTATTGTCGTGACATCGGGAAAAGGAGGAGTTGGTAAAACGACCACCTCGGCCAACATTGGTACCGGCCTTGCTGCAGCAGGGCATAACGTGGTTTTGGTCGATACAGATATCGGCTTGCGAAATTTAGATGTGGTGATGGGCCTGGAGAACCGGATTGTTTATGATATTGTGGATGTGACCAGTGGGAATTGTCGCTTAAGGCAAGCATTGATTAAGGATAAACGCTACGAGAACCTTTATCTTCTACCTGCTGCTCAAACGAAAGACAAGACGGCAGTTAACCCCGAGCAAATGAAGGCTTTAGCCCTGGAACTGAAGAATGAATTTGACTATGCGATCATTGATTGTCCTGCAGGAATTGAACAAGGCTTTCGCAATGCGATCGCCGGTGCCGACCGCGCTATTGTGGTAACGACACCAGAGGTAAGTGCGGTCCGTGATGCCGACCGAATTATTGGGCTGTTAGAGGCCGCTGATCTTAAGAATCCACGCTTGATTATTAACCGGATTCGCCCCGCGATGGTAAAACGCGGCGACATGATGGATATTTCGGATATCATGGATATTCTAGCAATTGATCTGATCGGGGTTGTCCCTGATGATGAAAGCATCGTTATCTCAACAAACCGTGGGGAGCCTGCGGTATCAGATAATTCCTCCCATGCAGGAGAAGCTTATCGCCGCATTACCCGAAGAATCCAGGGAGAAGAGGTACCACTAATGAACCTTGAAGCTCCAGACGGTTTTATGGACAAGGTTAAGAAATTTTTCGGGATGCGCTAGTGCTTGGATACAGAGAGGAGGAAGAGAGCTTGTTAGAGTTTATTAGCCGGATGCTCGGTAAGGAAAGTTCGTCAAAAAATATTGCCAAAGAACGCTTGCGGCTTGTCCTCGTACATGACCGGTCTGACATTTCACCCCAGATGTTAAACTCCTTGAAAGAGGATTTGATCAAGGTAATTTCCAACTATATGGACATTGATGAATCAGCTCTAGAGGTTAATCTAAGTCAGGAAGATCGGGAAGTCGCTTTAGTAGCGAATATTCCCGTTATCCGGATGAGGAGAGATTACGCGTCAAAGGATAAGGTTCAACTTTGACAATATTTTTAACGCATTTTTAAAATTGAGGAAGGGTTGTTTCAGTTGGCAATCAAAACTGGGACAACCCTTTTTAAATTCGAAGTCCCTTATGTTATAATTAGAAACAAGAAGTGACAAAGGGGTATTTTTTATGCTTGATCGACGCACCTTTAAAAATCTAGATTTTCTTTTTATATTTATTCTTTCGCTCCTTTTGGGTGCTAGTCTATTGATCTTAAGTACAGCATCCTTAAATGTAATTAAATCTCAACCCTATTTTTATGTTAAGAACCAGGCGATGTGGATCGCGACGGGGATAGTGATTGCTGCTGTAGTTGCGTCGATTGATTATCAAAAGCTCAGACGGTATAGTTGGTGGATCTATGGATTTAACATTGCTTTATTAAGCGCCGTTTTTATCTTTGGCATTTCTGTCGGAGGGGCACAACGCTGGATTCCGGTGACATCAAGTTTTAATATTCAGCCTTCTGAATTTGCTAAGATTTTTATTATTTTAGCCCTGGCTGATTTTCTCGCCAAACGGCAAGGCAAATTGAATCGTTTCCGCGATTTTATTCCTCCGTTTTTATTTGTTGCTGTCCCGATGGCACTCATTTTTAAACAACCTGATTTAGGAACCACTTTAGTTCTGGCGGCGATTTTTATTGGGATGATGTTTGTCGCTGGGGCCAACCCCTGGAAATTCGGAGGACTTTTGCTGGGCGGCGCCTTAATCTTAGGAGTTGCCTTATGGTTGCACTTTGCTAAGGATCTGCCTGGCTTTCTGAAATTTGCTCAAGGTCTTCCTTTACCGATGCAGGATTATCAGCTGAAGCGTTTGACTATTTTTATGGACCCAATGTCGGATACCTCGGGGAACGGGTATCATATTATTCAATCCATTTGGGCCATTGGCTCAGGTGGCCTGTGGGGTAAGGGGTACCGGCAGGGGACACAAGGTCAGCTCAACTTTTTGCCGGAGCACCATACCGACTTTATCTTTTCGGTGGTCGGGGAAGAGTTCGGTTTTATTGGAACGATTACGCTGCTATTTTTATTTGCTATGTTCTTACTACGAGCGATCAACATCGCGATGAAATCGAGAGATGTATATGGAATGCTCGTGGGTAGTGGAGTTGTGAGCATGTTTGTTTTTCACCTCCTCGTTAATGTTGGGATGACTTCTGGAATCATGCCAGTTACAGGAATTCCGCTTCCTTTGATCAGTTACGGTGGAAGTACGATGTGGACTAATATGCTAGGGATCGGTCTATTGTTAAGTATTAACATCAGGCGACAGCGACTTATGTTTTAGCTCTAAAAATATTTTACTCCGACCGAAGACTGCCTTGGCGAGTGCAAGGCAGTTCTTTTTTTTCCCTCTTAGCATAAACATAAGTAAGTGTACGGGCTAAGGGGTTGATAGGCATGAATCCATTTGAACGTTGGGACGATTGGGAATGGGAAAGAGCGGCCCAAGAGGTAGGACGTGAGCGAGGAACAAAGTATGAGGATTGGCCAGTGAAACGGAATCCTCCAAAACGATCCAAACGAGAAATTCTCTACACTTGGACAGGGATACAAAAAAAATCAGCACTTGCGGTAGCATTTTTTCTAATGATTTTTTTTGCTTCAAAGGGGGAAGATATTCTCTCTCATTCGATCTATTCCGTTTATCAGGGAACGATTCAAAACGGGAATTTATACGCTTCGATGAATGATATGGTTAAAGAAGTGCTGGGGATGGGTCCTCTCGGAGTAAAATCAACTCCGGTCGATGCAACGATGCAAGGAAAGTTCGTTCCTCCTCTTTCTGGTCCAGTTACGGCGCCCTTTGGGTCGATGGATAGTCAAGGAAAGGGAAGTATGCACAATGGAATTGATATTGGAAGTGCTTTAGGTATCCCCGTTGTTTCTCCCTATCAAGGGGTCGTGACACAGGTAGGGGATGATCCCCAACTGGGTCGACTCGTCAAGCTGGATTTTGCCAATGGGTGGACGACAGTTCTCGCCAATCTCGGAGATGTTAATGTCCAAAAGGGTCAAGCCGTTCAGGCGGGCGATGTTATCGGTACTGTTGGGCTTTCGGCTCCGCTGAAAAAACCATGGCTCCATTTTGAATTGCGCAAAGATGGGCGACCCGTAAATCCGCTGCCTTATCTCACTCCGTCGGCGAAGTAACGCAGAAATTAATCAGAGGGATGAAGAAGTTTAGGTCATGTAGCTTGTGCTATTTTAGTTATTCTTAAAGGCCTTTGCAGAATATGTCCTAGCCGAGGAGGTTTCAGCGTGGAGGTTTTACGCGTTCAAGGACTTAGCATCAGAGTTCATCCCACATTTCTACTGGTATTGCTTGCTTATGGAGCCCTGGGGCTGATAACCCAGGCTCTTTTGATCTTCGCTCTCGTCATTGGGCATGAATTAGCACACTTGCTTACGGCCAAAGCCTATGGTTTCCAGGTCGTGGGGCTGGAAATTTTTCCGTTTGGCGGGGCAGCATACTGTGATGATCTTTTCGAAGGACGAAAAGTTGAAGAAACTATTCTGTCTCTAGCTGGACCTGCGTTTAACCTCGTTTTGTTGTTTGCTGCTCAGACGCTACGTTGGCAAGGCTATTGGCTAGGTCCAAGTGGGGAAGAGTTTGTGCGTATTAACTTTTGGCTTGCCACCTTTAATTTGCTACCTGTACTTCCCTTAGACGGAGGACGCATTGCACGGGCATTTTTGGCAGATACCTTTGGGTTTGTTCGGACCACTAAAGCACTTGCTCACTGCGGTCAAGCTCTCGGTGTCCTTTTAGCTATTCTAGGACTAACTTTACCGGGCAAAGAGAATTCCATCGAAGGTTTCACTACCCTGCTTATTCTAGCCGGCTTTTTTTGGCTTTCCGGAAACAAGGAGATAGCCTCAGCCCGAATAACCTTCCTTCGTCAGCTGACTCGTAAAAAAGAGGAACTCCTTGAAAAAGGTCTAATGAAAAGTAAAGTTCTAACGGCTTACAGTGAAACTCCTCTGGTCCGGATCGTGGAAGAACTCACTCCTGATCGCTATGCTTTAATTCATCTGCCGGGGAAGGATTTTCAGGTAGAGAAGATGTTGACCGAGACGCAGGTGGTTGAGGGAATGCTGGAACATGGGATTCACTATCCAGTGGGGAAGCTGTGATGAAAGAGTCTTTTGTTATCCATTCAGGCGTGGCGTTCGCCGACCAAACTAAGACTTAAACTTGAGGAGTATGCCAAGAGGATGGAGAAACTGAATAACTATTTTAATAAGCGTTAAATTCTCCAAAGCCATGATGCGCATTCTTCCTATGTTGTGACATAACATGACAATAGCACCAGGGCCTTATTGATAGAATGCTGGTGCTCTTTTCATAACCTTGGTTATCGGACCAAAAACCCAGAAGGTTCCACTTAGAGAGCGGACTGCGTTTCTTGGGGGGATTTCCGCGGGAAGACTTCGCACTATTACGTAGGAGTAAAAATGACAAAGATTACTCATATAAGCTGTTACAAACAGGCCGGTAATTTTCGATTTGACATATGTAGATTATCTATATATTATAGTATATAGATAATCTACATATGGAGGCATGAATATGGCAATCGATAAAAGCCTTTTAACAGGAAGCACCACCATGCTTATCTTAAAGCTACTTGACGAAACGAATATGTACGGCTACCAGATGATTGAAGAACTTAGAAAGAAATCAAACAATGCTTTTGAGTTAAAAGCAGGAACATTATATCCATTGCTCCACACCTTAGAGCAAAGGAATATGCTCACTTCTTATGAAGAGACCGCTGATAATGCGAGGGTACGGAAATACTATAGTATCACAAAAAATGGTCGCAAGCATTTGAAGGAGAAAAAGGAAGAATGGAAAGCATATACCGCTGCGGTAAATGATGTTTTAGGAGGTGCAAGTTTTGCAACAGCCTAACAAGATTGCCGAGTATTTGGAAGTTGTGCGCCAACAGATACGTTGGAAAAGGGCGCAGTCTCCTGTTTTAGAAGAAATAGAAAACCACATAATCGATCAAAAAGAAGCCTTTATGAGCGATGGACTTAATGAAGAAGCGGCAACTGCCAGGGCAATTGCCGAGATGGGTGATCCTGTTGTTGTCGGGGAGCAACTTGACCGTGCTCATAGACCTAGGCCGGATTGGCCGCTGCTTGTGATGACTGCCACTATGCTTCTTTTGGGGCTTGCTATTCAAATTTGGATTGGACCCAATCACCTTAATAACGGAGCAGAGATGTTTCAAAAACAGATTATACGGGCAGGTATTGCAATCCCTGTAATGTTTGCTGCATATTTTGTCGACTTCACAATCATAGGGAAGTACCCTAAAGTTGTATTTTTTACGCTCTGTGCAATAACGTTAGCTTCTTATTTGTTTACAGGGGGAAGTCGGGCGACATCTACGATTTATCTGCTTTTGCTGTTCCCTACCGCCTTTGCCGGATTTGTTTACAGGATGGGAAATAAAGGGTATGGCGGACTTATTCTTTGTGAAGTAGTATTTATTATTCCTGCATACTTTTCGATATACGCTCATAATGTAAGTGTTTTCTTTTTGCTTTGTACTACGTGCCTTATTATTCTAACGGCTGCTGTTGTAAATGGTTGGTTTGATGTAAGAAAACTTTTTGCAATGCTAATTATTTATGTCTCGACTGCCGTCGTTTTGTCTATACCGTTTTTAGTGATGAGCGGTGGAAGGTATATTTTAAATAGACTGCAATTAGTGTTAAATCCATCGCTTGACCCGACACGGGCTGGATATATTGGGACTATGATACAACGGTTTTTGTCCCATTCGCAGTTCATTGGTGAGGGCTTGCCGATAAGTGGTTATGGAGGATATTCGGCATCACAGCTTTTGCCTGCAGCCGATACCGATTTTCTTTTGACTTACATGATTTATAGACTCGGATGGATTGTGCTTATCGGAATAATTGCGATATTCACAGCTTTTATTATACGTGCTGTTCTTCTTTGTAAGAAGCAAAAAGGCGTACTGGGATTATTGGTTTCACTCGCGATTATCTCAACATTTGCAGTACAGTGTATGGTTTATATTGCATTCGACTTAGGCTTTTTGCTCTTTCCTCCGGTTTCGTTACCACTCATTTCTTACGGAGGGCGAGCCCTTGTTACAAATATGTGCCTTATCGGATTTTTGCTCTCAGTATTCCGCACAGGTAATTTGGTAACGGATAAAGCTGGGGTATCGGTGGCAAAGCCAAGCCGCTTTATTCAATACGATAATGGACAGATTATTATTAATCTAAAAACTAAATAAAATGAGGTCCTAAGAGGATACCACAAATTAGTCCTAGGCTTTAACGGCCTGGGATTTTGTTTTGTTAGCATAAGGTCTAGGTGGGATAAGAAGATACGGATATTTCGACTAGGCATTTTTTGAAAAAGTCTTGACAATAAACGCCTACAAACGTAAGCTATATTCATTAACAAGATTACAAATGTAGGCAGGTGAGAAAAATGCAAAACATTCCGCAAATATCCGATGCTGAATGGCGGGTAATGAAAGTACTATGGAATGAGTTTCCTCTCAGTTCCAGCGATGTCATTAATGAACTGAAGGGGATAACTGACTGGAAACCAAAAACGATTAAAACGTTGCTCAGTCGATTAGTTACCAAAAATGCCTTATCTTATGAAGTTGGAAGCCGAGGATATTTATATTATCCCTTAGTTACTGAAAACGAATGTGCCAAAGAAGAAGCAAGGTCATTCTTAGGTCGTGTATATAACGGTTCTCTTAATTTACTCGTTAAGAACTTTATCGAAAACAAAGAGCTATCGGGAGAAGAAATAGAAGAGCTTAAGAAACTCTTAGAAGATAAATGATCCGGACGGGGGTGATTTTATGGAATTAGAGTTAGTCTTCAATTGGGTTATTAAATCGTCTATTATGGCCAGTATTTTAGCTGTCCTGATTTTGCTGGTTAAATATGCACTTCGAAATAAACGAGATGCAAAATGGCAATATGCACTTTGGATGCTGCTTATTATTCGATTACTAATACCTTACGATATCCAAAGCCCTTGGAGCATTTACAGTTTATTACCCAATAAATCTGTAACAATTCCGATGGTCAATCAAGCAACTATTAGGATACCAGATATCAATACCCCAATCAGCAATATATCCGGAAAAATCCAGTTAATAAATGATCAATCGAGTATTAGCAAACAAAGCAATACCAATGCGGGCAGACCTATTTCTAAGGATTTGTCTAATGGCTGGATATTAGCAATTCTATGGTTAGCCGGAGTTTTGATTTTATCTACTCTGACAATTGCTACAAACCTCAGATTCTATTTATTAGTAAGGCGAGAACCTTCTGTAACAGACGCAGGGATGTCTAAACTCATGCAAGAATGTGCCAGCAAACTCGGTATTAGAAAAAGCCTTCCGATAATAATCACGAATCGTATAGACACACCTTGTCTTTACGGAATAATTAGTCCCAAGCTTCTTCTTCCTAAATCTCTAGTCAATCGGCTTAATGAAGAAAACATTAAAAATATTTTTATCCATGAACTAGCCCATTATAAAAGGAAAGATATACTTATTAATTGGCTGGCCGTTGCCGCCCAGATAGGCCATTGGTTTAACCCATTAATTTGGTACTCTTTTGCGAGAATGCGTGAAGACTGCGAGTTAGCTTGTGATGCCGATGCCTTAAGTATTTTAAGGCCAGAAGAGTATCAAAGCTACGGTTTTTCTATCATCAGTTTAGTAACCCCTGCTCAATCGCCATGGATCCCAGGAACAACGGGCTTCTTTGGGAACAAAAGCAATCATCAAATTAAGAGAAGAATCAAAATGATCAAGCTTTTCCAGAAACCCACTTTGAAATGGACTTGGACTGCTGTCGTTATATTCATTAGTTTAGGCTTGGTGGGTTTTACTAACTCCATATCAAACGGTACCCCTGCACCTGGAGCCAGCTCTCAGGAACAAACGACCCAGTTTGATCAATCTTCTTCGATAACGGATGGAAGTTTCGATTACCAAACGTATCTTTCATTCACTCCCTTACTCCCAAGTTACACCGCAGGATATCAGCTTACATATTCGCAAATCGGATGTAGCCAAGACACCCCTCCAGGCAATAATTCCAAGACTTACTCTGCTGCATATGGCAGCCACGCAGCATTTAGCATAAGAGAGGCACGACCCAACGAGATTCATCCTCCTGTTTCCGCGCAATTGACAAAAACTCAAATCCAAATTGATGATTTGCCAGCAACGTTAACTGAGAATAAAAAAATTGGCATTGCATATATTCAATTCACCAAGAATGATGTGGAGTACATTGCCAACAACATACCTGGCGGAGGTGTTTCGCTCGATGAGTTGAAGAAAATCTGCGAAAGTATAGTTGTTCCAGTGAATACTCCACCTACAGACATTCATATCTCGAAAGGCGGTGTTTCAGCTTCGGAGGGGTTGAGCTTTAAGACTCTCCAGCCTGATGATTTCGTCGTACCGCAGGGATATAAATTTCGAGACGCATCCTCCCATATTTATATTAAAGGGGATGAAAAATCAGAAGCCTTTTCTTTATCCTATACAACAGGAACATCAACACCCTTTGTGAATGTACTGATAAGCAAAGGAGGTCAACCGTATGGAGACCCTACGCCAGTGTTAACACCGGACTCTGATTTTGATACAAAACAAATTGACGGATCAGAAGTCAAACTGCGTAAAAACTACAATGAGAATTTGCCAGCTGCTAAGTTTTCAATCCCCAAGTATGGTTTGGAAGGTATGCTTTATTCGACGGTGCAGGAATCTGAAGTAGAGAAAGTGGTGACATCAATTTTGCAGGCTTATTCAAAGCTGTAACATGATACAAATATAGGCGGTTGTTTTTTCGAGTTGAGTAAATAAGTAAAACAAATTGATTCAGATCCGGTCGAATGTCAACGTTCGATCATAACTCAAGAAGGAGAACAAATTATATGGGGAAAAAGAGAACTATCAGGTTTAAAATGATTCTAGCCTTTATTGGCTTTAACCTCATTTTTTCGTCAATACTTGCTCCCTTTATAGTGTTCTGGGGGCCCTTCGAGTCCCTTAAAATAATGGCTGTTGGCGCGGTTGCCTCATCTCGACATCCCCAGGTTGTACAGGCTTTTCTATCCGATGTAGAAATAGAACGGATTAGGAACCTCAATGCTGATCAAGGGATAGGCGCAGGACAAGTTATTGGTCGCACCAAAGTAATTTCCGATGCGAGTACGGGAATCACGATTGAAGATATCAAAGGCCCAAGCTTCAAGGGGAAAGTGATGCTTATCACAGACCCGAAACGAATCAAAGTGGCTGTTACCAAAGAACTTGGTGTTACAGGAGAACGAGTCAGCGATCTGGCCAAGGATATGGAAGCCATTGCTGGAATCAATGCCGGAGGGTTCTATGACCCGGATGGTAAAGGAAACGGAGCTTTCCCAGATGGGTTAACTATGCATGATGGAAAATTAGTCCACAATAATATAAAAGACTCGGCTACCAATATTGCCGGATTTGATGACCAGGGGAAACTGGTCATCGGTAATATGACGGCCAATCAATTAGAAGAAAAACATATTCGTGAAGCTGTTTCCTTTCAGCCCAATCTTATTGTAGACGGGAGACCCATGATTAAGGGAGACGGAGGTCAGGGAGTTGCCCCGCTGACCGGTATTGGACAAATGGCAGATGGAACCGTTATTTTTGTAGTTATAGACGGACGTCAGCCCACGTGGAGTATTGGAGCGACTTTACGGGACCTCATGCATGTTTTTGAAGATTATCATGCAGTAAACGCTGTCAATCTCGATGGCGGGTCTTCCTCCGAACTCGTCTATAACGGCAAAGTCATGAATCGCCTTTGGGATATTTTTGGTGAACGCTATATTCCTACAGCCTTTGTAGTTACTCCATGAGATACCTTGCAATCTCTTTCAAAAAGGAGAAAACACGTATGAAGAAGAAAATGCGTATCATATTTGTCTGGGTCTTAGTTTCACTCATTCTGCAATTTGGAGGTTACTCTCTTTTGAACAACCAAGTTCAAAAAGTTATGGCGCCGGTAGTTAATGAACCGATCGCTATTCAGCTTAAAGCAACTATCCCAGGCTCGGATCTTAAAAATATCCAAATTTCTTATGCCAAAGATTATTTGGCATACTTGGAAAATGGTACACTTAAAGTTTTCAATCTTACAAAGGGGAAGGTTGTTTTTGAGAAGAAATCGCCCTCTGCGACTGATAAGACCTTAGGGGTTTTGACATACCAATGGCTGCCTGATCGAAATACCTTACTCTATTTTTATGCTAACACTACAGCGTGATTTAATTTTAACCAGTAAGACCCATATTTAATTTTTTCAAGCTATGGGACTTATACGCACAATAATTACGGCGGAGATAATAATTCACATTCCTCAAGGCCTTTTGTATCA
>Ga0255336_100720_pt1 | contig 40124 bp, 39 predicted proteins | sample MeOH1_35cm_T3_17_FD_189102 | JGI IMG/M metagenome (GOLD analysis project Ga0255336, IMG submission 189102) | Sandy soil microbial communities from University of British Columbia, Vancouver, Canada - MeOH1_35cm_T3_179 | ecosystem: Engineered > Artificial ecosystem > Sand microcosm > Unclassified ...
CCGCGCATGGCTCTCATGACTCCGAGTGAAGTCGTGATTAACTTCCGCAAAGGTGGCGATGGCTGCGGTCAGAACGCGCCGAAACAAATCCAATTCACGAATCAGTTCGTCTAGTCGGTAACCTTGCTTCCAGCGCCAATGACCGTGTTCCCTCGCATCGCGCTCGATAGCCACTTCCACGTCGTTCAGGTGTTCCGATTCGAGCAAATAGCATATTTGGTCGAGAATCACTGGAATATGGTCGGCCAGTTGTTCATACGTGAGCGCATCGCAATGTCCGATATCGATATCGCGTAACTCCGATTTTATCCAACGGTTGGTCAGCACTTCCCGCTGGTCGCGCAATGTCTCTGCAAGTCGCTGCAGGGGGCGAACGTGTGTATCGGTCATCGTCTGAGCCTACGGTGCGTGTTCATGTGGGGTCGCCACCACCGATAGTCTATTCCATAGCCGAATATGTGTTGGTCGTCACGCGCGCGCTGCTGCATGACGGCTACCTGCTGAACAGGTGCACGACAAGATATGCCAGCTCCGACAATGACTGTACAAGTTGCGCCAAGGTGTGAGCTCCTCAGGTGTGTCTGTGCGAGTGCATCTGCGTCATCGTTGAATCAATGTTTGACACCAAGTTTCTCATACCTTGGGCCGGAGTTGGGCCGAGTACATGCGCGCTCCGTGGAGGGCTTCGACGGTAAAGCGAGCGACATTTAGCCGGGCAGCAAAAGTTTGACTGAACAATGCGGGGACGCGGGCGTGCCAAGACGTCTTGTGTGGCGGGTCAGCCTGATGTAACTCTCAAGCGGTTTCTGCTTGCACCCCCAAATACGCTAGCATCTCCATCTCGGCCATGGCCACATGCTCGTACGAGGCGAAGTCCAACTGGCCCGCAAACTGCCCGACACTCTCGCGTAGCAGCAGATATTCGGGCTCAAGGAAACCCCAGACGCCGCTATCGGCAGCGCGGTCGTGCACTTGTATCAACGCGGTTCGGGCCAGAAGAAGTTGCGGTCTTGCCTCAGGCAAATACCCCATTCCGGTCAAGGCCTGCGACATCAAAACGAATTGTCCGAGCAACACAAATTGCTCTCGCGATGCCTTACCTCTGCTCAATGCATCGAGGGCGATGTAGCACCTGAGCAATATCTCGTCTCGAAATGTGGGCGATAACGATGTGCGCTTCGCTACTGCCGCGAGCAAGGGCGATATCGAGTATCGAACGTGCTTGCGTGGGGATGGTTTGTGTTTCAAGAGACGGACTGGGATGGTCTTTCTGAGGTCGTTTCATTGTAGGGAAGTAATGGAACCCACGCAAACTCCGAGGTCCACGACTCGGCAACGCCATCGTTCCGAAAAGGGCGGGAGCGCCGCCTGCTGACAAGCCAATTTAGAAGACGCCGGCAGGCTAGAGTTACGCGAAACACCGACGACAAGGAGATGGCTGTGGATGACCGTTTCGACAGACGAGAACTGCTGTTGCACTTGGGTGATGTGCTGGAGGCAATCAGTTGTTTGGCCAATGCGGGCCAGCCCGCAGCGCCCGTTGCTGAACTCGCGAACAGCGAGGATGGCCGTGGCCTCCGCCCGGGTCTACGTCATGAAGCTCGCACTTCTGGCGACCGTGCCGGGCTACGACGCCGCCGGCTCAGCCCGTGGGCGATATAGCCCGCCGTCGATATCGAAAAAGACCTATGCCCGCCCCGACACCGTTCGCACCACCGAGGCGAACGGGTCACGAGGAAAATCAGATTTAAGCGGGGGTTGGTAGCAATAGGGTCCACCTCCAATGTTTCGAGGTGGACCTATCGGCGACTTCCGCTCGTCGGCCCCCGCTGCCGCTCGGTTGAGTTGATTTCACTTCACTCTGCAAATCAACTTGCCAAAACGGCTTCCCACCTTGCGCGGCACCGTGCAGATTGGCAGTGCCATGTTCCCGGCCACGTCAACAAGCATATGAACAATGGAAAATGCGCGGCGAAAGTTTGTTTTTCTGATTCGCGAAGCAAGCGAGTTGCCACGTGCACCATTCCAACTGCGCGACTGGCGCATCAAAGTCGCATTGAGCGCGGGCGACACGAGCCAGTCAACAATGCGGCGACGAGCAACTGGCCCGTAACGTGCGAGAGTTCATAAACCGGGCGTACCGCGCCATCGTGTGTCAGAAGGGAAGGAACTTGAGGCGGGTGAACCTGAAGTCCGTGCTTACGTTACCCCGGCGGTACTTACCGGGCGCGCATACCGTTACTTTGCGGCAGCCGATGCACACCTAAGTGCCGACGAACTTCTTCACCAACCGCCTTGTGCTGCACCTAAATGAGCCCGGCTCGGAATGGACTGCCCCGCCTCGTTACTTGTTTGCACCAAGTCGAATATTTGCCACATCCCTGCTGTGTTCGCATGAGAAAAAGAGCGCCTCGCGCTCGCTTGAATGGGGAAGACGTTGATGTCCGCGCTTTATGAATTACGCATTCAGAAATGGCGAGTAGTAAAGGTCTTCCTTCAATGCCGATAGTTCCAGTGAGCGCAGATGTTATTGTGGGTTCCCCTTTTTGAGCAGGACTCGTTTCGCGTCAACGACCGGGAAGTAGATATGAACCACCTGGAAACCCTCGAATCCGTCGAGCGCGTAATTTGCGAACGTTGTGGCAACACATGTGCGCCCGATGCCGATGAGTGTTCGCGTTGCGGAGCGGTAAGTCATACTGCCCCTCGGAATAAAGGCAGTGTAAATAATTCGGAGGCTTGGACCGGGCGTCATCCTCGGCGGTTGCGCCGGGCGCATGAATCGAGCCCGTATCCGAGCATACTAGAGGAGGTCGTGCCTCGCTCCATGAGTATGCGCAGGAACCGTAGACCGGGGTTGCGCTCGGCAGCGGCCATAACCGTGATTGGCCTGTCCATGGCGGCCCTTGCTTACACCAGGACCGCTGAAAAGTTCGAGCGCGCCTCCGTGCCGCAGCACGTTAGTGCGTCTGGCGCGGTGATGACCCTCTCATCCAGCGATACCTCCGATGAGTCGGACACGAAGCGCGTGTCATCTGTGCCCTCTTTGGCGTCAAGCCCTGCGGTCGACAAGTCAACTGCCGACGTCGTGCCGACCACGGACGTTACGGCAACGCGGGTGGCTGGCATCGTGGCGGGCGCGCGTTACGCGCTGCGAAAAGGGGATTTGGCAGACGCACGCGAGCGCCTTGGAAAGCTGCCCGCGCGCCTGCAAACCAATCCGGAGACGCGTCTATTGTTCGCCGATTTGATTCGACGTGAACGGGAGCGCGATGCCGCCTTGCGGCGTGCGCGATGGTGCGAAGAAGGCAAGGACTGGTCATGCGTGGCCCGTAACGCGGCCCATGTACAAGCGCTCGATACAAGCAATGCTGAATCGCGCGTCATGCTCTCGAATGCCGTTATCAAAATCGGCTGGGCTGGTAGTACGGCATCTACTGCGCCGAACCGCTCCGCACAGGCTTCAGCGCGGCCCCGTGCTGACAATCAATAGACCGAACGCGCACCTATCGAACCACCCGCATAGGCGTTCGAATTAATGAACGATTGGTACCATGCTAACAAGCGCGGACGCATCTGCGACGAACGCGAAAAACACGCGGAACGCGCCGTGTTTGTCGCATCTGCCAAGATAAATTCAATGGACTTCGTTCCAAACAGAAATGGAGTGTTGCTTGAACCACACGTGGTTGTGGCCAGATGAAAGGTCAATAATGCACGTTAGGAGGAGGCGAAATGGGAACGGCTGAACAGCAGATACAAGGGGAATTTTTAAACGCGCTTACAAAAGAGCACGTACGGGTAAGCGTCTTTCTCGTGAACGGAATCAGATTGGTTGGCTACATCCAGTCGTTCGACCAGTATGTGCTGATGCTGAACTCAGCAACGGGTATGCAAACGATATATAAGCATGCCATTTCTACAGTCCAGGAAGATATCGGTAAGCCCTCTCCGATAACGAGTCGTTACGCAAGTAGTCGTCAAGACGGCGAAGGCGAGCGTGCGCCGAGCGTATCGCATCGAAAAGTCCGTTCGACTTATCCGGATGGCGACTAGTGTATTGGTTTGTTAGCTATCCGTCGAAGCAGACAAATCGAAACCGTCGCATAGGTCGGAACGACCACTCACAGAGCTTGGCTACGAATTGGTATTGATAATTTAAGTTGTTCGTTTTGCGTCAAAATACGCGCATGACTCTTGAGTTCGGAGAAGTGCCATGCCAAGAAATTTCGATGCCACCAGCCCAGAAGGCCGGATGTTATCCATCGAGGAAATTGCGGATATTCTGAATGTGTCTCGCCGGCTTGTCGTCACACTGGCCGACGCGGGCAAGTTAGGTGCGGTTGAGAGAACGGAAGACGGCCAACGGCGAATCCCGGCTGCAGCGATTGAGACGTATCGCAGCGAGCAACGGGCTAAAGCTCGCGATGCGCTGGACGAGCTTGGTGCAATTTCTCAAGGAGCTGGGCTCTATGGCTCCGACGTTAAGAAGGTTTGAAAGTAAATGAGTCCGGCGTGCGAGATATGCGCCGCATAGCATCGCTGCAAGCAGCCGCTCGATAGCGCCTTGCCGGCGCCTCACACTGTGTTCGGATTGTCCTCATTCAAGGGCGTATTCCTCCAATGTGCTGGAGAACTTTCTGCGACCAGCATCATTTTGATGACGCGACTCCGCCAATCAAAGTCAACGTCGATGTTGCGAGGGCACGATAGGAACATCATCCCGATGACTACCGCAAACCCTGCATAATTCATTGATTCTATGGAATTGGCCGTATAAATCTCAGTTCCCAGTTTTACACGGCTAATCGGGGGCAAAACAACGTCCCGCCCGTCGCGGTAACCCCTTGAGTTCGGCGTCATAGAGTCCCATGCGCGCCGTCGCCGTCATCATCCTTGTCAATCCGTCCCGCTGCACGATTCTGCGCCTCCTCTTGTAGTCCAGCACTTGCGCTGTCGAGAACCATTGACGGCCGCCGCTCGGAGCATGAATTGCTGATAGCTCGCCTGCCCGGACCAGCTTGTCGAAACATGCGCGGGACACGTTCAGCAAGCGCGCGGCTTGGTCGCTGCTCAAGTACATGACGTCAGCGGTGACGCCGTGTCGCTTACGCTTCAGCTTGCGCACCTTCATTGAATTTCCTTCTAGTCGATTTGCCGAGACGTGGGTAGATTTCGAAAAACCAAGTGTGATTCATATGGTACGTCAGTTAGAGTTGAGGGCCGACGGTCCTCGAAGAGACACAGTTTCATGTACACCCAAGGGTAATTCAGGCCTGCTAGTTCGCGTCAAGAACCTTGCGCACGACGGTGACTATGTCGTCACTGTTACTCACTCGCACCCGCAGCAAATCGCAGCGCGGATAGTTCGCAAATACTGCACTGGTATGTGCATGGCCTCTGGCAACTACTATGTCCAGCCTGGCTTCGTCGAACACCCTCGGTCCCGGCACCGTGTCTCGTGTAATAAACACCGTAGCCGTAGACAGCCTTGCATACGGCCCTTCCGGCCGCAGATTACCTCCGTCGTGCAGCGCTTCGCGCGCGCGTCGCCATAGGTTCAATCGCGGGTCAATCTCCTCCACTCCAGTGCACACAACCGGAAGCTCAGTTCCCGGACTAAATTCTCCCGCACAGATTTTCACGACGGTCCTCGAGTATTCCGACGCCCAGCCACGCGCAACTATCAGCAATTGCTTGAAATTCTTTTCGTCAGCTAATGCCTGCAGCGGCGTAATCTCACCGAGTGAACCGTAGCGCTGGGTGAGAAAGAAGAGTCGTTCGCTCGGGGGCGCGGGCCAGAGGATGCGACATACATATTCCAAGCGTTGCCGATTGTAAGCGGCGTCGACGAGGAACGTTGGATAGAACGGACGCCCATCAACAACAACTGAAAAGACACTGCCACTCGTCGTCAACCTCGCCAATCTCGCTGGTGTAACCGCTCGCCGAAGCCGAAATTCGTCTTCCGTCAACAGTCTACCCTCGCTTATCCAACGCCTGAACTCGCGCGGCTCATCGAGGACGATAATCTTGAGCCGGACCCGCTTCACTCGCGACATATGGACAAACCTCCGCTATTTACGCTCCCAGCTCCGTCCCTGCCGTTCATCGGGTAGACCATACAGGAGGTTCGTAGGAGCGGAGGAAAGCACGACCACCATTTCGTTAGAAAAAATAACATCTACGTAGGAGTCCTCCCGTATGGCCGAGCTTCCTGGATAGCGACATTCGTATCCGATGCCCGACTCGTGCCCGCGCTCGAGTATCCACGGAAACGTGGGCGCAAAGACATGCCGAATCTCGTCCGACTCGACCGCGTCTGCGTATGGGTCTATAAACAGCGCCACACTGTCGGGGTCGACCTCGCGCAATATCGGGAGAAGTTCGCGCACTTTCATTCCATTCTCCAATGTACGCGCGTCGGCATCGCCCCCCTTTATTGGGGCTTGATATCGCGCGCAATCAGTCAAGGTTCTCGATGCGTTGGGAACATCACCCGAAGTATATGAAGAGCTACGTCCTAAACACCATCTGTCTCACGGTATGCGACTGGACGCACGTCGGTACGAGGCTCATCCGCCACAGCAGTAACGCTTGCGTGTGCAAGTCCGTTATCTCCTAGTAAACAACGCCTCATTGGCATCCACTTGCCACCAAACATCGCTCGGTGCCAATTACCCCTTGCCATGCGATTAGCATGGCCACTCGAGCCAGCGGCCACCTTTCGCAATTAGCTCAATTTCACCCCGGTCAGGATAGTGCCTCAGCACAGTCACTGCCTTATCACGGAAAGTCGGTAGTTGTTCCGGCGACTCGGCTAGCGACAGCTCAATCATCAAATCGCGCGCGCGCAACAGTGCGCGAGTTCTTTCCTCAGCCATGGTCAACTCGCTCTCCTCGGATACTTCCGCCGCACCGTTCTTGCTCGCGGTGCGAAGGACCAAACGCCAAATCGCAGCTACAAACTATCGACGGAACATCGCTCAGTCGTCGCCAGCCGGATTGGCAATCGGCAGTGCTTGCCGCCAGTCAGGCACAAGGTCTGGAGTGACGTCTTTCCAACTCTTTATTTCCCAAATCCTCACCACCCGAGACCACACATACTCAGCATCCCTATCATGGCCCGCACGTCCGACTAGCTGATAGGTGCTTCCGGTAGCGGTAGACCCGGTGCGGGTGACCGGGTCAAATACGCGAATAGGAGTACTAACTCGACCGTCGCTGTTAACGGTATCGAAACCCACAAAATGCCGTTCACTGGTATCGTCTCGTTCGCGAATAGACCATCTCTCGAGCATGACATGACAAGGGGCTAAGAAGTAAAGCGACATGACGTATTGCTCCTGGTGGCCCTACACATCAATCACGAGCGCCGATTCCGGGCCCGGCTGCACGATGAACTCGCGAAATAGAACGACCAACGCCCGTATTGAGAGACTGTTCCTGCTACACATCGATAACCTTTGCTGGTTAAAAATCGGCGTTTTCATACGGCAGTTCGGGACATTGGTGGTTGCGCCCAGGATGGCCTCGAGGATTGCAGATGACTCTGCAAATCTCCTAATCGATAGTCGGCTTCCGAAACCAAGTACTTGAGATTGCTCGTAAACACTGGCGAGAGGAAACCTCACAGACGTGCCCGCTGCTCGCTGCCCCAACTCAGACACCAACGGATGTAAGTCGGTCTCGTAACTTTCGCGACTTCCATGGATATAGACCACGAGAACAGGATAGTCAGCGTACAAGTCAATTGCCGTGAGGTACCTGTGGATGTCCCCGCGAGAAAAAGCACGTCGATACCAGGCGCAGGCGCTATTTGCAACGCCATCGCAGAACTGGGTGTCGCGAGTTCATGATGCAGGTCCGAGGCGACTTGGATTCACATCTCACAGCACCCTCAGTCATTCGACAACGCGGCGCGTTTTGACGCGGCAAATTGTGCCTTCATCAACGCCACCATACGTCGGTCGCCAGATATGAGAGCGAGTTCACGGCGCGTCGGCGCTTCAATCGCGACCTGACCGAACGAGTCGATGAGGTTCGCAAGCTCAGCACAAGCGGAGTCAATCTCGCTTGCGTCTCCGGCAAAGGAAACTACGCGGTGTCGATGCTCAGGCGGAAACGACTCGTTTCCGCCCACGATAGCTACCCATTCGCCGGACCGCGTCGAAAGATAATCACCTACAAACTCGTACGGCGACTCAGCAATCGTGTTGACAAAGTCAAAGATTTTTGGTTGAAGCTGCCCCATGGATGGGGCCACCTCTGAGAGCCGTCGCCCCATCATGCGGCTGGTGGCGAGGACGCCGACCGAACCCGCGAAGCCTTCAAGGCAATTTCCAAGCTTGTCAATGCACTCGTGCCACGCACCGGTCGGATGCAATAACGACAGATTACTGTCCTCGGCATCATGCGTCGGGTGCTGCAGCGGAAGCCAATCAAGGCATAAAAAAACAAAAATCACGTTTTTCTCCAGGCTCAAATTGAGACTTGTCGAAGGGATTGTCGCCATCACCAGTGCCCCCGGACCCAAGCGCAGCTGCGGTCTACCGTCGTATTGTAGTCAATTGACTTGTAAAGTTCAATGTTTACAACGTTGGACTTTACAATCCAAGTGTTGTAGACGATTGGCTTGCAAAGACGAATAGTTACGGCTTTTCAATTCGTCTTTAAAAGATGCGCGACCTTGCAGAAGTATTCGCGAAGGAAATGCGACGCCGCCGTGACGCGTCGGGGCTTGCGCAAGAGGCTTTAGGTGTGACGCTTGGCCTCGATAGAAATAGCATCAGTCGAGTTGAGCGTGGCGCACCGAATATACCCATTGAGAGAGCTGCTGCCATCGCCGAAGCTCTAGGAACCAGTCTCGCGGAAATGCTCGGCGGCGACGGGCCAGGAAAGACGGCGTCTGAAATGCGGGACGCGTTCGCCGAGCGGGTGCGCGCATTGCGGCAGGGACTCAACCTTAATCAGCGGGAACTCGCGGAAAAGATGAAGGTAGATAGAAACTGGGTGAGCGCCGTGGAGTCTGGAAAGCAGAACATAAGGTTAAGAACGCTACAGAGTTTCGCGCGAGCGTTGCATGTGAAGCCGGCAGACCTGTTATAGAGCGCCGTCGGTAGTCGTCGGCCACCGTCATTTGTCTCTTGTCATTAGTACCCTATTCCGCCAGAGCCTGCGCGGCGGCGTCGTTTCCGTCAGCCAGGTGTCGTAACGTACGTTCGTTGGAACTACGGTGCGCGGCGGCAACAATCCCAAGCCATGAACTCATTGGCTATCTGCATGACCGGTAATTCGTGGCCAACCGCTGCACATCAGCACGCAAACCAACGATTTGTTCTTCTGGCAATCATAGGGAGCCGTATCTGCAGCAAAGTGTCGTCGTCACGATTTCACGTTGACGCACTTTAGGCCCTGACCGCGAGAAACGGTTTCCGCGCTAAAACGCCAAACCTTAGAAGTTGAAGTGCTTTCAGCGATGACCGCGCGGGCTGTTCGTGAAGACTTTTACTGAAAGTAAGCGAATGGGTTTTAGCCTCGGTCTTCCACATGGGGGCCGTGATGGTTCGCCCGTACGCCTTCCATCGTCCGCCTGCCCGCTTCCACACAAGCGCCATCGCGTACACCTGGCACTGCCTGCGGCCCCCCAAAGAGTCAAAAATTGTCCGACTGCGGATTTCGGTGATGATGATCAGCCGTTTCGGTGAACGTGATCAGTATGGAAGTTGGTGTTGCGCGGTCAGAGAATTATAACGAAGGTGATCACGATGGGGATGAGTCGGATTGCTTTTCGTTGGTCTTTCGCATCGAATCGCCTTTCAGTGGAAGCCTATGCGCTTGGTGCACCAGCCGGTCGAGGATGGCGTCGGCGAGCGTGGGGTCTTGCAGCCATGCATGCCAATGTTCAAGGGGCAGCTGTGAAGTGATGATCGTTGAGCGTGAGCCCACGCGATCGTCGATGACTTCGAGCAGGTCGTTTCGTGCGCCCGGATCGAGCTCTTGCAGTCCCCAGTCGTCGAGCAACAACACATCAATCTTCGCGATCTGAGCGAGACGGCGCGTGAAACTGCCATCGCCATGGGCAATGCGCAACTCTTCGAACAGGCGAGCAACCCGCACGTATAAAGCGGAGAACCCCTGGCGACACGCTTGTTGGGCAAAGGCACAAGCAATCCAGGTTTTACCGGCGCCGGTCGGGCCGCTCAGAATGATGTTCTGGGCGTTGCGAACCCAGTCACAACTAGCGAGCGTGGCGACCACGCGCTGATCCAGGCCGCGGCTTTGTCGGAATTCAATGTCCTCGATACAGGCCTGCGGGTTCTTTAGCCTGGCGGCCTTCATCAGGCGTTCAAGACGGCGCGTGTCGCGCCAGGCCAGTTCGCGCTGGACGACCATGCCGAACCGGTCCTCGAACGACAGACTGTTGCTCGCGCTCAGTGCGCTCTGCTCTTCGAAGGCGCGCGCCATACCGTCGAGTTTCAGGTTCCTGAGTTGCGAGAGGGTTTGCTGCATCAACATGGTGACCTCCTTGGTCAGTGGTAATAGTCAGGCCCGCGCACGTTCTCGTGTTCGGGGGATTGCCATTCGGTGAGTTCGATCGGCAGCGATGCCTGTCGGTCCAATCCGGACTTGAGGATCGAGAGGACCGAGCGACGCGTGGGGGAGCCGACTACGAGGGCGCGCTGACAGGCCGCTTCAAGGCGCTCGCGACCGTATTTGCGGGCCAGCGCTAGCAGTCCCAGACAGGCCCGATAGCCCATTTCGAGATGCGGGCGGTTGGTCAGCAGGTGCCGGACGATCGCCTCGGCGCCGGGGCCGACGGAGGCGCCCCAGTTCAGCATGCGCCCAGGCGTCCACTCCAGGTGGGCGCGATGAGCCACGGGCATGTGCTCGGGTAACGTCGTGTGTTTGTTGCGCAGGTGGCTGCGGGCGTGAGCTGCGACGCGCCTGCCACCGTGCAGGATCTCGACACCGAAACGGGTCAGGCGGGCGTAGACTTGCTGGCGCACAAGGCTATGCGGGGCGCTGTAGTAGTGGTGATCGACTTCAACATGGTAGTCAATGTTGACGACACATCGCACGAAGGTCGCGATCTCGTAGCGCTGGGCGGGTAACGCCCGTAACGCGGGCTGGTCGAGCCGCTCAAACCATTCGCGACGATTGCCCTGAAGCTTCTTGAAGGGGCGCAGGTTCAGATCGGCGATGAGACCGGCGATAGCGCGGTTCAGCTCAGCTAAGCTAAAGAAGCGGTGGTTGCGCAGGCGAGCAAGAACCCATCTCTGGACCACTTGAACTGCAACTTCGGCCTTCGCTTTATCACGGGGCTTTCTCGGCCGTGCTGGAAGCATCGCCGTCGCGTAGTGGTTCACGAATTCCTGCGTCGTGCGTCCCAGACCCGGCTCGTAGCGGTCGGGGCGCGCAATCAGCGCGCGCGGGTTATCCGGGACGAGCAGGCTCGGGGTGCCTCCGTAGAATTCCATGGCGCCGATAAGCCCGCCGATCCAGTCGTGCGTTCCCTCCGAGCGCGTCGCACAGGCATACGTGTAATTTGATGCGCCGAGCACGGCGACAAACACGTGCGCATGGAATGCGACGCCACCGCGCCCGTCCAGGATCGGCATGGTGTGGCCGGCGAAGTCGGCAAACAGCTTCTCGCCGGCGCGGTGCTGCTGACGCATCGAGCGTTTGAGCGTCTGCGCCCAATCGCGGTAGCGCTGGCAGAACTGGGTGTAACGGTAGGTGCGCTCGCCCGGGTGCGCCTCGACGTACTCTTCCCACAACAGTTGCAGCGTCACGTTTGCGCGCCGCAGCTCGCGATGAACGACCGCATAGTCCGGGTCGATACGTCGGGCCGGCGTGCGCTCATCGGGCGGCAGACTTAGCCTGGCCTCAAGTTCGTCGTCGGCCAGCGGCTCGACGCTCGCCCAGTCCAGATCGGCCGCGCTTGCACGCGCTGCATACGCCGAGACGGCACCCACGCTGATACCCGCGGCCCGGCTGATCTGGCGGTGCGACAAGCCGCACACCCACTTCAGCCGCAGGACTTCTTTCAATTTGCGCATGCTCATCCGATGTGCCGGCATCACCTGTCCCCCATAAAAGGAGACAAGGCTAACGCCCGTCGTTGATGTCATGCGCAACACCACCGCCAGACCGAAATAGCATTCCTGTTTCGGTCCAGTGATCACTCATTCCGGGAACGTGATCACCTGTTTCGGCAAGATGATCAGTCGTTTCGGAATGGGGTGATCAGCGATCACCTTCAACCGAAATGACTGATCACCGTCCTCCGGATTCACTGATCACGTTCAACCGGAATCGCTGATCACGTTCGCCGAAATACGCAGTCCGACCACCAAGAGGCAATAACTCTCAGCATTCGGAGGTGCCGTTCCCACCGAGGGGCCCGCACACGTGGTGCATCCACGTCTGGGGCGGTCACCTGCCCAGAAATTTCATCCTACGAGCGCCGCGCATGCAAAGTGGCTCAACTACCGTTGCTGTAACACGTAGTGAGCCCTCCGACACGCAGGTGGAACAGTCCGCGACTCAAGCGCCTAGCGTCGCGCGCCCGTTTAGGTCCTGATGCTAGACGAGTGGTTATTAACTCTTTCGCTCGTGGGCCGGACCGCATAACGAATCTCCGTACACCAGTCTCCAAAGCCGCGCAAAGAGGAATGCAAATTCCTGGCGCAGGCGCCGAGCCGCACAAAACATCACTGTTTAAACCCGCGAGCTATACGAGTTTTAACCGCTCCGCGACTAGCCGCGCTCTCGAACCTGCCGACGACATAACGAATCCTCGACCATACGACTCATAACCGAATGGTGCAGGACAGGTGAACAATCCCTTGCATTTCAATGACTTAAGAAATGTTCGTTACACTGTAACGTACGGGGATAACGTAAGCGTATGGCAATTGTCGCGGGGCTCAACCGATGCTCCCATGGAAATTTCCTACAACGATTTAATAACGCACCATAAGCAGCTATTCCTCGGCGGCGACGCCGACACGAAATCCCGAACTCAGATATTCAGAAATCACCTGAGCACGCTAGTCTCATATCTGTCACACAACGGAAAGACACCGGACTCCAAGGTAGGTGTCGAAATGCTCTCCGCATTCGACCAACGCTCGCGGGCGTATCTTGAACACCTACAACTTGCACGGCGAACCATTTCGGACCGGCGCAGTCAGCTTCGCGCGTGGCGGGAGTCTTTGCACAATCTTCAGAAAGCCGGAAAAGACACGACGGTGTCGAACAAGGCGAACGATGACACTAGCGCCTTTCATCAAGCGCTGCGCAATGCGTTTGCAGCGCAGAACGAGGCGCCGAAAGCAATTGCACGGAAAGCTGGTGCCTCGACATCCGCTGTAGCGCGGTGGCTAAAGGGGGCAATGCCGAATCAACGCGCCCTCCCGTCGCTAACCCGTATCGAACACGCATTGGGCCTTGAAAGAAATGTCTTGCGGAACCTTCTTCCGCAACCTCGCTCGCACGGGGCCACCGCGATTCAGACGTCGAAGACGATTCCCTATCGTGTCCGTCTCAAATCCCGCACTCAAGACCCCTACGCGCTTACCGAAACCGACCTGTCTCCCGCGTTCCTTCGCGAGTGGCGGGAATTCTTCAAGTACAAAACGGACACTCACACACGGCTTCGGCGGGGAAGACGCAGCTATTGGCGCTTGCTGCCGAAAGAGAAAATCGCTACCAAGCTTTGCGCCGCTGCACAACGGGACGGTTTGGGCTGCGTGACTGCGCACCTGACGTTCTACATGGTGCGAAGTTTCCTTGGCTTTCTCTGCAAATCGTACGCGGAGGACGGGATGGGCCTTCCGAAATCGGACGTGATGACGCTTGCGTGGCTCGCCGTGCCCGAGGCAGTCAACTCATATTTGGAATTTTTGACAAGACGGTCGGCAGGAATAGTCCATAGGGGACAGAAAAATTTCGCCAGCTTAGTCTGCAGCCTGACAGCAAAAGACAATGGGTACCTGACCCAGCAATCACTCCTCGCGCAACGTCTCCCTCCTCAGTTTGTGGGTGACTCGTTCGAGGCGACGTGCGCAGAAACCCACCTTCTCGCGCGCGAATGGAAAGACAAGGCTAATGGCCAGTCTCGCAATCCTGAGGAGCCGATTCGCGGGCTGCTGGCACTCTCTGAACCGTTGACACCCATCTTTCGGGTTATCAGCGAACTTGACAAGGAGGCCGCAGAAGCTGCGCCGGGGAGCGTTGATGAAGCAGGTCATAAGAGGGATGCGCTTCTGCTTTCGATGCTGATTGCCAACCCGCTCAGGCGCCGAAATTTTGTCCTCATGACATATGCAGAGGATGGGTCAGGCAATTTGTATAGACGACAAGATGGCTGGCGTCTTCGGTTTGAAGCAAGCGACTTCAAGAACGAGCGGGGTGCGGCAAAATCCACCTACGACGCGCCACTGCCGCCCGACCTTTCTGGGCGTATTGAAGAATATCTGGAGGAATTTAGGCCCCGCTTACTCAGAAGTAACCCGTCCGCGCCTTGGGTGTTGCCCAGCCGGCGAGGAACGCCGTGGGAGAATCTCAGCAAACAAGTGGAACGACTGACGAAACGGCTGATGCCGGAGACACCGGGAATCGGTCCACATGCCTTGAGACATTTAGTCCCCACTGACTATCTTCGCAAACATCCGAACGATTTTCCGACTGTGGCGCAACTCCTTCATGACCGTCTTGAAACCGTGATAGCAGTTTACGCGCACCTGAAACAAGACGACTCCTTTGGACGATGGCAGGAACATCTCCGAGCCATACCGACCAAATAGGAGGCAGCGCTTCTTTAGCGTAAACGCTATGAGTAGCAACGTCGGCTCGAGTTGAGCGCCGCGTACAAATTCAAGCGGACCGGAAGATTGACGTTATTGAGCGTGCCAACTAAGGGCACGCTTGCTTTTACCTAGCGTTGCGACCATCAGCCACGAAACCGCTTCGGTGGTCCGACTTCGTCAGATGACAGATAAGACTTGACGGTCCGCACGTTAGGTCATTCGACTCATTCGTGTCCGCAAGGTTGCCCTGGAACCCAAACGATGATGGCCATTCCGCCACTCAATATCTTGGGCAGCTTTCGTAACACTGTAATGTCCGCCGCCCAACACTTGTTCGCCGGCTAAAAATTTTTCGGTGCGTACGCTATACGGTAAACCGCAAACGCCTCGCGATTGCCAGTGTGACAGCGTAACGAACCCTCTCCTTTCGCATTCCAGGCTTATGACGGACGCAGGCATGGGAAATCCTTTTCAATGGGATAGGAAATGGTCTTTACACCGTAACGTCGGCGGATAACGTAAAAAACATGGCAGTCATCGCGAGGCTTAACCGACCCCCTATGAAACTTACTTACGCAGAATTGATAGCGCAACGCAAGCAGAGCCTGCCCGGCGCTTGGCCTGACTCGAAATCCCGGAGACAGAATTTCAGGAACCACGTTGGCACGCTGGTTTCTTACCTGTCGTTCACTGGAAAGACGTCGGAGTCAAAAGTTGGTGCTGAAATGCTTTCGGCATTCAATGAATGCACGCGGAGCTATATAAAGCAGTTACAACTTGCGCCGCGCGCTGTTGCTGACCGCCGGAGCCATTTACGCGTATGGCATGAACTCGCCAACGAACTTGTCAGAACGGCGCGCGATTCGTTGGAATCGCAGCCTCCGAGCGACGGCACCTTCGAAGCGATGTGCGCAGAAAGCCACCGCGTCGCCAGCGAGTGGAAAGACAACGCGACGGCCGAGTCTCGGAGTCCTAAAGAGCCGATTCGAGGACTGCTCGCGCTCAATGAACCTCTGTCTCCGCTCTTTCGCGCCGTCAAGGCACTTGATGAGGCGGCAGCCAGCGCCGCGCCTGGGAGTCTGGACGAAGCCTTACACAAGCGTGACGCGTTGTTGCTCTCAATGTTGCTCGCCAATCCATTGCGCCGTCGAAATTACGTCCTGATGACCTACGCTGATGACGGCTCAGGCAATCTGTATCAAAAGCACGACGGCTATCGATTGCGCTTCGACGCCAATGATTTCAAGACCGAACGCAGCACGGCGAATTCTTGCTACGACGCCCCGTTGCCACAATATCTGTCGCGCCGAATCGAAGAGTATCTTGAGGAGTTCCGACCGCGCATCCTGCGAGCAAATCCGGGCGCACCGTGGGTATTCCCGAGTCGACGTGCAACGCTGTGGCATGAACCGTCGCGACAACTGGAGAGAGTCACCAGACGCCTCGTCCCGGAAACGCAAGGACTTGGCCTCCATGCAATTAGACACCTCGTTGTGGCGGCCTATCACCGCGAGTTGGTTGGACCGGGTGACGATTGCGCGCCGGGCGCACGGAATTGCCAGAGACGTCATCGCATCTGAGAGCGCCGGCAATGCCCCCACCCAGCCGGAGCGTCATTTTACCGACGCCATGTCGGTGAACTATGCGGACGCTCTCGTCGCCAAAGTCTGGCTGAGATGGCTGAAAGCAACGCAGGTGTAAGGCTCCCGCGAAGCTATCGCTTCGGTCGAGCTGCGTGCAACAGTCCAGTCGGCGTCCGGCGGCTCGCGTAAGTCATCCACATATAAGCGAGATTTTACGTTAAACATCAGCGGATTTGAATCACTCTGGTCTGGTTTGCCAAAGAATGAGGTCGAGCATTTTTACCTCAGTGACATCGGCATCAGGGTAATGCCCCCGGAATTGGATGACGAGGTAACGGCCTAGTTCTAATGCCAAGAACGTCTTGAATTCGAGTTCGAGCGAAGCGTAGACGTCGCAAATACCTAAAAATCGGTTGGAGTGGTGAGCTGCGGGAAGTTTGAGTCCGACATTTTCGAGCACCCAGCTATCGATTACTGGTTTCGTGGCATTGATTGTTGCGACGAGCTTGCTGACAAACGAGGCTTCGTGCCGACAAGTTAAGTCCAAGATTGATTTCAGCGCATCCCGAAAGGAAATGCCACTCTGCAGCTTGCTGGCCAACAATTGGAAATATCCGTTTCGCCACTCTGCATTTCGCCGAACTTTATAGAAGCCGCTGAAGCGGCGCTGAAAGTCAGGGTCGGCAATGCGGGAAGGACCCAAGGATGCCTGATGTTGAATCCAAAGATATTTTTCCAGCCCGGGTCGAACCAATGGCAGGAAATTTAGAATCTGTCTTTCGGTCAGGTTGATTGGCATGAATTTAAACTGAAGGGACGTTGGAAAGAATGGAGTCGTGGGGCAAAGACGAATCGCCTTAGCCGTCACCGAGGCAGCTGTTCATCAACGCGTCGAAGAGTCTCCAGCGCACCTCCAGCGATGCCAATGCCAACATCCTGGCGAATTTCAGGTTCGCGCAAATTGATGCGAACGACGTGAGGCCCGAAATTTTCACTGATGCGGCGGACAGTCGGAATCGCTAGACCTGCCCCTATCTCCACTACGGCCAAAGAACCGCCGGACTTTAGCCATGCGGCAACTCGCGTCTACTGTTCGACGGTCGTTTCGACCCAATTCCAATTGTTGAACATCAAAATGTTCGGACGGGCCAGGCCCCCGCAACGCGGGCAGGTCGGCATGGCATTCCTGAGTTCGCAGACTTGCTCATCGACAGCCGGAACGAAGCTACTCTCGGGTCCGGTTATGCATTTGCGTCCGCAGCCAGCGACCGAGCTCAGCTTTGTCCGGCATCGTGATATCGCGAGACATCTTCGCGTTATAGACGTTCCAGGTCGGACCATCATGTATCGTCCATTCGTCGATTTCAATGACCCTCATCGATTTGCCCGGTGGAGGCAACAAATAGTCAACGAGGCGATTCGTCAAGTCCTCGTGGTGGCTCGTGACAATCACTTGTCGTTGATATTCAGCGGAATTTCCATATGCCAGTTGTCGAAGGATTCCTGCTGCGGGAATGAGTTGCCCCATATCAAGTGCGGTTGTAAAGTCGTCGAAGCCGATTACGCGTCTCGTCAGCTTTTCCCGCAGGGCATAACTCAGACAAACTGACCAGCACATCGACAACTGAGCTTTCTGGCCAGTTGACAATGCCTTATATTCAACGCCCGCGCGTGAGACAAAACTGTAGGTCGGCGCAGATTTTCCGCGCCCGTAGGAAGGTTTTAGGTCAATAGGAAGGAAATCGCGCGGAAAATGAAACCGCATGAGGAGTCTGTTCAGTGTTACGAGCAAATCCCGGAACTGCTGCCCATTGACCTCTTCGGAGAGGCTGAAAACGCCGTCCCGCGCGAGTGCGCGCTTCACCGTTGATTCGGCCTCTGAGACAATCTTTTCAGGTTGTTCCGTCGAGCCAGATGTACGAGCCCTCAGGATGTCGGCCTCGATAGCTCTTTCTGTATTCGCCCAGTCACTGGCCGCAAATTCGAGCGCGGCGAGTTGGTCCGCTGCCGCGCGGCGGGCAGACACTTGTCGACCGTCCGCAGAGAGAGCCTGTCGTACATGGTCAACGAGTTCGCCAATTGTCTTGGCGTCTTTCACCCACGCTTCGTTGCTAAATCGGCGCAGCAGTCGTGCCGCCGCGACAACATCTTGGCGTTCCTTCAGCGCCGATGTCAGAGTAGCCTGCCTATCTGCGAGGGCGAGTGCGCGCTGGTTGAGAATAAGAATGCTGTTGAACAATGCGGCACGAAATTTCCCCATTTGCTCGCTAGTCCATGTGAGCCACGACCGCAGTGACATTGAATCATTGCTCTCATTGTCCGCATTGATTTGCTCGAGCTGCCGCTCCCAGTCTGTCCCATGCACTTCGATTTGCTTCAAAACATCTTCGAGCGACTCCCCGGAGCCAGAAAGATTGTTTCGCAAAACGGAAGCTTCCCTCCGCTGAGCGTCGAGGGCCGCGATATCGCTCTTTAGCGCATCGATGCGGTCAAGCCAACGCCTTTCCGCGCTCTCGGTCGAAGGAAACAAGACAACGGCTTCACTGCGACTCTCTTTGGGCGATTCGTCCATCCACTCAATCGCCTTCTCGTAGTCGAAAACAGAGAGGTGCGTTGCGAGTTCCGACAATCTCTCCAGCGACGTTGGCTCGTTAGTGCCGGCGTCCGATGCAACTTCATCTCTCAATGCACTGATTGCGGTAGCAATGTCCTGCAGCGTGGCAGCGACGCCGGTGGCTGCGCTCGGCGCGATTTCCGAGCGCACCTCCAATTTCACAAGAAGATTTCGCAACTGGCTTTGCCAGTGATTCGCGAGATTTCCCCCGGTCAGCAGCAAACGCTGTCCATCCCGAAGATTGACCCCCCACCCAAACACCGTCGTATCAAGCTCCTCCAAAGCCTTTTCGAAACGTTTCGCGGCCGAGCGCCTGGCACCTTCAACATCTTCTGCCCGTGCGGGAAGCGCCGCCTTGAGACGCACAAGTTGTTCCTGCGCCAGTTGCAGTCTCGAGCGAATTTCGTTTCCTAACCCCGCCTGGGGCGCGAGTATCGAAACAATATCGGTAGCGGACTCCGGCGAATCCATTGTGTCCGGGAAGAAGAAGTGCGCACGTTCCAGCAAGTCACCGTGTAGCGCTCGAGGAAACTCAGTCGCAAGATTTATAGTCTGCGAATCCTCGCCCGTGATTGCAATCATTCCGGCGGCTTTATCCTTTGTCAGCAAGGGTCCAATTTTCTGTAGCAGGGTAGTCTGGCCATTGAGCAGCATATCCAGTGCGAACAAAATCGACGTTTTGCCAACTCCGTTTTTTCCGGAAATGAGTATGAGGTCAGCGTCGAGGTCAATGGTGTGCCTACCCGTGAAGCCCCTGAAGTTTTCAAGCACAAGTGACTGAATTGGTCTCATTTACCACCCTCCCTGGTGCCTGCGCTCTGCTCATCCAGCAACCTGATTTTGGCCGAAACCTCTTGCTGAATCCATTGCGTCACGGCCGCGCCAACGCGGCTTTGTCCTACCGGGTCCCCTACGCGCATCACGCCTGAGTCCGAAATAGCATCCAAGATGTAGCCCGCTAGCACACGAACGGAGGCATTGCGTTCCCCGGAGATGCGCTCTTGAACCATTTCTGTAAATCGTTGGTCTGACACGTTAGTCAGTCTGTAGGTATTGGCGTACGACGCTTCTGCGTCAGTCAGCATTGAAACGAACTGGTCGGCCCCCGCAATTCCGGTAAGCGCGGAGTGCTTTTCATCAATAGGTTCAACGCAGAACGTGCCGCGTATCCAGTTCTGGTCACCGGCGAGTTTGTGCCAATCTGCGTAGGCGTTACCATCGCATCGAACGACGAGGGTCAGTGGCAACTGAAGCCCCATCGCAGACAGCGCGTCTACGAGGTCACACACTTCATCGCGCAATGCATCGCGCAAATGCACGTCGGAAAGGTCATCGCCAACATCTGCGACAGCGGTCGCAATAATCGTGGCGGCGATAGGAGAAATATCGAGGCGTTCCCACCTAAGCCACCCGTGAGCACGCATGCAGAAAGCGTCGGCATGACACGTCTCCGGGTTCGTCCCAATCGGAAATGTGAGTGTAGTATTCATGGTCTTATTTCCCGCCGGCCTCGGGTTGCAGGAACCGGTTTGAACGGATGCTGGAGTCCAGCCTGCGCCGGTACTTGGTTGGGAATTTGATTGCATCCATCAGCCTTATTCCCAGGTCGCCGTAGCTCCTGACTGGTAAATCCCTTGGAAAAATTGCTGCCCAGTCTAGGCGAATAACCGCAACTGGCGTTTGGCCATCGGGCCCTAGCGCGTAGCAACGCCGGTCTAGGTCATTGAAACGACTCCGTGTCCCGCCGACCACTATCTCAAGACGTCGCGCTCCCGTTAAATCGTCGTTGGTCTCCAGCGGTCGCCCCGCTTGGCAAGTGCGGGAACAACTGACAAATACTGATGTGTTCCGCGCGTACCCACCTTCGGTGGGTGGACTAACGATTATCTCAATGACGCCGTTCCCCCTAAAAATTAGCCGCTGCCAAATGCCCAACCCGTCTGCCATGACATCGGCGCGACTGCGGAACGCGGGCTCAAGAACAGACAGGAGGAACGCAAGCTCCGCGAACAGCGACCCATGGTCTGAGAGCGCGCTGTAGACCAAGGGACGGCTGCCGCGTCTAAGCATATGCGCGACACTGCGAGTGAGCTGGGGTCGTCCTGCAATCGATGCGTCGCCGACGTTCTCAAGCTCACCTATCCAGTGACTTCGCTCATGTGCAAGCGCTAGCCGTTCCCTGCTGTTCAATTCCAGTTGCTCCGCCAGCAAGCTCAGATGCTGATTCGCGTAGGGTACAACCGACGTGAAGGCAGCGTTCGAGGTAATGGCTGCATCGCGCAATTGCCTCACCAGGAGACGTGTGAAGACCGCCTGGAATACATCAGCCCACAATGCATCTGCGGTAAGGCCGAGGGGCTGTGCGGCCTCCGACGTCGCATCAAGCGGCTTAATGGCCCGTTGATAGGGGCCGATAACAAGGTCTGCTCCGTTCGCGGCCGCCCCCGTCCACCATGCTGAAAACCCGTTGACCAGTTGCAACTGAGGAAAACTGGGATAGTGTTCGTAAGTTGTTACAACTGGTGCGTTCGCCGCGTCAAAAACGCTTGCAGCTAGAGTTGGCCGTCCCTTTGGTTTAATGCCTGAAAATTCCTCCAGTACCTGCTGCAAGGTATGCACGACCTGAGGCTCGTCACTGCCGAAGCCCACGGTTACGATACAGGCGGTCCGAACCTTGGTTCGAAAAAAGTCCGCCGCCCAGCGTCGGGCTCTCCAGTCCTGAAGCTGCGACGCAGTCAGAAGAATGTCGACGGCGTGTCCGGGCTCATTCTTGAGCTGCGCGGCACAGCCATTTATCTTGTACACCTTCAGCGGATGAGCCGTATCTGCGCCCGGCGTCCAGTGAGAACTACGGGCAGCATTCGTCGCGAAACTCGTCAGGTCGAATATCGCGCATGCGGTGCTGGCACTGAGGGGAGCTTGGCTTGGCCACGTCGCCTCGTAGGCTCGCTCGAGATTGCAGTCGTAGTTTGTAGTTACAACCTCGGTTATCAGGCCCTCACGCGCGAGGAACGCAAGATAAAAATGTGCTGCCGTCGGGTCAAGCTCAACGAACTCCTGGATATCGAGCGCCCGAACCAGCTCCGCATAGGTAGACTCCTCGTTGGGTCCCCCGTGTTCCCACAGGAAAGCCTCGCAAACCTTCGTCAGCGCCCGCGCGTCGCGCGCTTCGCGCAGGTCGCAAATCCAGCATTTTCCATTGCAATCGAGCGAGGACTCGAACCCGTACTCCCGGAAGGCATTCCGGCAACTAGTGCAGACTCGCGTACCCCGAATGTGCGGGGGCGAGCCCAGGAGGCGCGTGATGCGGGCGGTCAGCGTGCGCGCAAGGACCTTCGCAATCATCGCCTTGACGTCGTGGCCATCCCAGGTTGCCCCGCGTCTGCGAGAGGCCGCTGATATCCCCGCGCCGACAAGCGGCAGGCAGCGACGGCTTACTATCCGTTCAACCAGATATTCGAATGCTGTTTTCATTATTACTCTTATAGCCCCGGCTGCCTGTATTGAACGTTCCGTGTGCTCACTTACGTGACGTACCGGTCCGCAACCGACGACGTGTCGCACAATGCGCAACGTTATCCGACCGTCGCATACTACTTTACGCCTGGAAACAGTGATAACCGCGTAAGCGCACCAAAGACAAGACGATTCATTCCGGCGGTACGAAGAGCATCTCGAAGCGATACGCAAACAATGAACGCGCCGCGCTTGCCGTCACAGCTAACGAAACCCTGGTGGTCCAAGGTTCGTTCGCCACGCAGACGGGCTAGCCAGTGTTCTCGGACGGCGGCGCTGATTGAAAAACAGCGGCCGCCGCCAGACTTCCGCGATTTCGTCACTCTTTATTACTTTTCTGAACGTCTCCCGCCTTAAATAGAACGACGATAAGATGGTTGTTTAGCACTTCGGACTGCGCATGACGCCGCTCGCCCATGTAGACGAAGGATTAACGAACGCTGTGGTGGCACAAGCGCTAGTTGTAAGGGGCGCCCTCACGAAACCCAAGGATGATTACCGGAGGGCGGCACGCGCCCGCTTCACGACGGAAAGAAGCCCCGCCGGCCTGGCCCACCCGACTCACCAATAAACTCGGTATGGCCGATTTGCTTGAGTAGCGCGGTTGAAGGCTCTTCGTTCTCGAGCACGATTACCTGGCCCGGCTCCCGGCGAGCGGCGAGCCATTCGTAAAAGCGGTCGGCCACCGTCGTATCCAACAGCTCCTCGCCCTTCCCCCCGTGTTTAGGGTCCTTATAGGTGACGACAGGCGAGTCAACGGCCACAAATCCGAGATGTGGATTGCCGTTCAGCAACGCGTGCTCCATAAGTGCCACAACATAGGCCGTCAAAAATATTCCGCGCTTTCCCTTTCCAAATGAGACGCGGCCGCGCTGATTTATCAAGATATCGACGTCTTGCTCGTCGAAATGCACCGCCTCAACTCCAGGAACGCCCCATTCTCTCAGCAACTGCTTTATACGATTGCATACGTTCAGGGCGTCAGCGGCCACATTGCGCACGATGGGTTGTGCCTTTCGTTTGGCGCGCTGCGCATGTTCTTGCCGCCGTTGGATTAGTGCTTCGATGCGGTCAAAGTCGCGCGACGCCAACACCAATTCAGTTCTGTTCGCAGTAAGGACGCTGAGACTAAGGTTGCTAGATTCCGGGAAGTTTGTAAATAACGCATCTTGCGCAAGCAAATTCGCTGCTTCTTCATCCCGAAGCTCGGCTAGTCGTGACGTCAAGCTCTCGATATCACTATCAAGCTCGTCAATCACCGGCGCCAATCCGGCCCGAAGACGCACTATTTTTTTGGATTCTGCCTGCGCCGCGTTAATCATTGCAGCAAAGGAGTCAGATTCACCGTGTACGTGTCGGGACTGAGCCGCCAACGGTGTGTCACAGACCGGGCAGGGCTGCATAGCAAAAAGGTCCATTACCGACCCGGCTGTCCGGACCGCATCCAGGCGCAGCAGGTCACTCGCGTATTTTTCTTTTAAGAGCTCGAATCTCGTGCGCGCCTCGGTCAGCGCGGCGCGTTCATTCGCAACTCGCCGACTGTCTCTCTGTATGAGTAGCCGCTCGCGTTTCAAATTGTTGAGGGCGTCTTCGTTGCTTTGATAGAACGTCTGAATATGTTGAATACGAGCGTCTAGTCGGTCTATCGCGTCACGCGCCTGCGACGCAGTAGTGTTCTGCGGAAGGCCTGCCTTTAGCGTAGCCAGTTCTTCGTCGACTGCATCGACATAGCCACTCGCAGTCGCCCGGACAGTTGCCGAAGAAACTAGCGTCAGCCCTCCATCGTCCTGTCCTGTCAGAATGACCGCACCGCTAGCTCGACGTCGCCATTGAAGGCCTCTGTTCGTTCCGACCAACGGCTTCAGGTCGAGGGTCTCTATCTCGTCGAACAGACTGAAATAACGAAGGTCGCCGGCAGCAAGGCGTTCGCGCGTTCCTGCTTTGACAAGAATGCGCTTCTCCAACGCTCCGCACAAGTGTGCGACGACACCCGCTATCTTGCGCGTCTTCGTTTCGGACAATTCATCTTGGGGCGGTATCTGATGGTATCCGTCATGGACCGATTCACTACCATCCACCAAATCGCGAAAGAACGTTAACTTGACTCCTGCAGCGGACTGCAATTGTAGTGCGAGTCGAGTATATCCCCCGGAGAAGTCGTTGTCTCGAGGCTTATCGGTAGCGCCCAGACCATAGCGAAGACTTTCGAGCACATATGACTTGCCTGTATCCGTTGGACCGAATACAAGGTACGAGCGTCCGTCAAACGTAAGTTCTGCCGGCCTACGTCCTGGCCCAGTTATGCAAAGTTTGTGAAGCTTAAGACCCATCAGGCCTCCAACATGTCGGGGCCGCCGTCGACAAAATGAGCGCCCCACCGTAATCCGAGGTCGTTGAACATGATTTCTAGTTCATATATCGAATGATGTCCAATCGCTTCGGCAACCCAACCACAACGCTCCGCCAGCGCTGTCCCATACTCGCCAGAAACTAAACCAACAAGGGATGCAGCACCCTCTCCTGCTGAGTACAAGATACCGTCGGTGCTCGCCTCCATTGCCACAAGGTCTCTAGTCGACATCAAGTAGAGTCCTTGTTCGATGACCTCTCGCCTAGATAAATATTCGCCATTCCTTAGCGGCACTGGCGTATGTAGACTGCTCGGGCCACCGAGGTCAGCCGAGTAGATTGCCGCATAGTCCAGATAGACAAGCGTCTGCAGGTCCGCCTTGCGAGGATGCAAGGCGAGCAGCAAGAACACCATTCGGACGCCAAGCTCGAATGCGCTATTGAACACTTTAGCTGTCTGCGTCATCGCCTTCGACCCACTGCGCCCTTCCCTGATTGACGAGGTGATGGCAACTGCCCTGCAAGTCGCCGGACCTGAGCCGTGCGCGCAAAGGGTTATCCATTATCTGCAATGCGTTTGCTGTTTGAAGAACGGAGCGCAAGCGAATGAATCCGCTTTCGTGCGGGAAAGTCAACTCTGCTCCAATCCCGTTCTCCACCTCGTTCAAGAGCGCTTCAAATGCCCCGGGCAGCTTGTCACGGCTAAAACGGTGCAGGCCCTCCGCCGAATAAAACAACCGCCGCTGAGCCTTAAAGTGTGGCCCGTGCGCAGGCGGAATATCGGGAACGTCGTCAATTGTCACCTGGGCATGCTCGGCATACACCTTCAGCAGTTCGGTCACATACGTCGACTCGCCGGAAACAGGCAGCGGCGGCACTGCTGGGTCGTTGTCCCGAGGAGCAAGGACTCCGAATCGGGCCCAATACGACAATACATCCCGCGCATGGATTGACAGCAGCTCCATGGGCGGCAGACGCTTGACGATGTCAAATGGGAAAGCGTCGACGAACTTCTCGAGGTCTGCCTCAAGGGCCTGCCTGAACTTCCCAAACTTGCCATCTTTCTTTCTCCAGTCTTCGAGAAGTCGTTCTTTCAGGCGCTCCGGATGTTTGAGCAGGTCAAAAAGCGATGTACCAACGTCCTTGCTTGCGCAGATGAAATACTTCGCCGGGCGCGTATAGTCATCACGCCAGACGCACGTGACGAACTTTGCGAGTTCTGGAAAAAACTCGCTGGGGGTCAGCGGGCTATCGTAGTGTTTTGCCTGGTAGAGGTCCCAGGTTCCAGTTGCCGGATATTCCATCGAGTACCCGCATACGTCACGACCTTTGTCTCCACTCCCCCCGAGCGCCACCACTTCGACATACTGCCCCTCCTTCTGGAGTTGACTGACGCACTCCTCGATGAAGTCTTCCCACTCGCCCTCGTGCATCAGCAGCAATCGCTGCTGCGGCGTAATGGCGGCTGGCCCGGGATGGAAGACACTCGGATGGTTCATAGCGAAAACCCGCAAACGGTTTGAAAGCCCTGCCAGCGGGAAAGCTCAAGGCGGCGTGATGGCATTCGAAACACCAGACTGGCTGTACCGGCACGCGATTCGCACGCCGGCGCGTGCAAGACCCGTGTTTATCGGCGCATTTGTCCAAAACTTGAGGAACGACAGCGAACATGGCGGAGGCGGTCTGCCTTGCCTTGTCGCGCCCCTTTGTCTACCCCCGGTCTGCGACGGGATACCTCACATAGCAGCCGGAATTCGCCGCCGCGCAATTACATCATTATGACGTGGAACGAAAACAATAGCGGAGCGTTGTATCGACGCGAGGACGGCCAATGGCACATACGATTTCACGCTGGGGATTTCAATAATGATGGGCATGCACATAACGGCAACTACGACGCGCGACTACCTCGAGAGCTCGACAACCGCATTTCCGTGTATCTAGAGGCATACCGGCCGAGGCTCTTAAGGACAGCACCCTCGGCGCCCTGGCTGTTTCCAAGCCGCAATGGGGTCAAATGGGCCGGACGCAACAACATGTCGCAAAGTTGACCAAACGCTTTATTCCAGAGTGCCCTGGATTCGGCACACATGCGTTTCGTCATCTCGTTGCCACCGACTATCCGCGAAAAAGTCCTAATGATTTCCTGACGGTCGCAGTGTTATTGCACGACCGACTGGAGACCGTTCTCGCCGCGTACGCACATCTACGGGAGGATGAGTCATTTGCGAGGTATGAGGCCCACCTCAAGGCTATCTCTTGACGCCTAGTTTCCAAAACTCTTGGAAGCTCGGTGCCCACTACTGGGCGCCGAGCGCATTTCTGTAGGTCTCTCGACCACAGAGACGCGCACACAGGAAGGTCGCCGAATGCCGACAGTATGTCCGCTTCGTGGGCAGAGACTTGAGAACGATGAGTCCCTCGAGGCGTTTCCTGCTTCTACAGGAACGGCCGAACCGCGCGCGATTCGGTACGTTGACGCTCCAGATGCCGTAACTTTTCTTCGTCGGTGATTTCGAGATAGGCATTACGGAAAACATTCGCTCGCCTCGACAACAGCACGATGTAGTTCAATCAGTGCCTCAGGCGTCTCAACGCGGGCGATAAGCGGCAAAAAGTCCGTAAGAACGGAGACAATGACACGACGACCGATTTGTCCGTCGCAGTGAAGCAGTTCATCCAATGAAGCTATATCTCCTTCAGTCGCGAGAAATGCAGCCAATTGGCTCAAGCATTGGGCGAGAACGTCGGGCTGTCCCACACCGCGTGCTTCTTGAAGCGCTCGGCGTACGAGTGTGTTCTGCATGGGGCCCGGGGCGAATCGAGCCACATAAGCGCAATTCGTCGCCCTGCATTCGTCGTTCGCTGGCAACTTATCAATTTCACGCAGTGCTTCGCTTACGAGTTCCGACTGAACTGCCTCGCAGCTATATTGGGCAACATCCATCAATGCCGAGATGCGCGTCACACCATCCTTCCCCCGCATATCTTCCAAGACCTTGGGAAGAAGTTGCATCTGGTTCTCCGGGTCAAGGGCGCGCATAAGTTCAGGGTAAATTAACGTTCGAACGAAGTAATGGGGAATCGCGAGTATGTCCTCCCGAGCCTCCTCGACTATTGCTCGCTTCGCGCTCTCTGACAAAGCCCTGGCGAGCAAGAGTTGTTCATATGAAGGCGTGTAAAGCCATTTATGTCCTGCAAAGTTTGCCTCGTCTTCCAATAGCACAGCCGCGCGGAGCGGCTCGGGGACGTGGGGCGCGACTTCGCCCACCGCCTTTCGCCGAGCCCAAATGTCTTTAACCTCTTTGACTGTCGATATCCATTCTTCAACTAATGAGGAGCGGTTCACAGATGCGACCCGAGTAATTAATTCTGCATACGCAAGACACCGTCCGTCGGGAGACAAGCATTTCCGGCAGAGTCTAAGCGCGTCCTCCAACACGCGGGTGCGATGCGGTTCGGCGATAAAATCTGCTAAATGGGCGAGGAATTTCGCCAGTTCTCCCTCGTCACCCAGCCGTGCGTCGATGTTTCGTGCAAGGTCCAAAATCCATCGACGCTCATCGACCGGTAACTGACGGGCGATTGCGACAAGCGCTCCTATGGTCACTCTCTCGTTTTTTTTCCGCAGGGCGTTCAGCACATCGCGACAGCAGTCGGGAGTCAGGGCCGGCCCCAAATTCCCGAATAGAACTTTGATGTCCCCCGAATGCTCCGGCTCTTTGAGATACGCACCGATTTTCGAAATCGTCCGCGCTTGCTCTTCCGGTTTTAAGAATCGACAAAAGTATGCTCTGACTTTAAGGGTATCATAGTAACGCGCATATGGAATCAAGCGTAGGATGTCGCGATTCACGAAGCGATGAGAGTGCCAGAGATACTTTGCAAAGTAACCTCTTAGGTCTCGCTCAGAAAGAAGCGGAGCGAGGAGCGTTATGTATCGATATGAGGAGTCGCTAAATAAGTCGACACGCGCCAGCGCCTTTTCATAGGACTCCTGACGGCACTCTCCCGACTGCACGTTGGCTATGCGTAGAAATGCGTTGGCGAAATCTTCGTCGTTAGAAATCTCGTCGGCCAAGTCAATGGATTCTGCTAAAAGCGCGTCGCGAACCCGCTCTGGAAGGTGACCACATATCTCGGTCAGTGCTTCTATTTTTCTCGTTGTATCCAACGCGCGTATGCCAAGAAGCACTTCCGACAACAGGTCCTCCGGGATAAGTGGTCCGCACAAGCGGACGATTTCCACCCTGTCGTCTTGGTTAGCACTACACGCTAGAATGTCAAGCACGTATCTCACGCCGACGAGTCCGTCAGAAAAACAAAGAGCCGCCAGCTCTACATTCGTTCGGTTCCATCGACTGCGGACGGACTGCAGAAACAATTTGCAGCGAATCTGCGCTGGTCTGCTTCGTGTAGCTGCTTGGGAAACGACAACTAGTGCGCGCTTTATGTCATCTGCGGCACTTTGATATGAAGCGGTAGAGTATTCGCTCGCAGCGACCCAATTTTTTTCCACGAAATCCATAAAAACATCAGCCGGCGCATCTGCATCTTCGAAATGCTCGCCGAGATAATTTATCAGGTAGGAAGGAACGGCGGAAATTGCCAATTCGCCGCACCGGAGTTTCTTCAACGCTTCCGCACCCCAAGACGCAAAGGCTTGACGCGTTTCAACTATCTGATGGCGGTCCAAATATTCATCGCGTAGGAAGGACGCAAATTTGGGGTGACTGAGCACGAAACCGCCTTCGGTACCAGAGCGTGAACGCCCCGTTCCGATGACAAAGCGTCGCAACGGCCGCAGCGCATCTTCAACTCGAAGGCTGCGCAATGACGTGCCTAGCTTCTTCGCCACTTCTTCCACTTCAAAAGCTGTCAGAGGCCCGTGCGCACACGCCAGGACGCTTAGGCAAACCCGCAGCGTCGATTCGTCAATGACTGCACCCGCTGCCCTCTCCTGTTGCCAGACTTTCTGCTCACGACTAAGCCAATCATGAAAATACCCACCTAATCCCGGTTTTAGATTGTCAAGGAACTCCGCTCCAGATTCGAGCGCATCACACTCAATTGACAACAAGTCGCTTATGTACAGCGAAAGAACCAGCGGTTCGCCAGCGGTAAGTGCGTAAAGCTTCAGTATGACCGACGGGCGGGACGCAAAAGCCGCCAGCGAAGGTCGCGTTGTTCGTAGTGAATCAGCGATTTCAGCCGGCGTGAGAGGCTCTAAAACAAACGCCTCAGCCGTGGATTTTCCGTGCCAACCGAGCCGCGTTAGCCATCCTCGAGCATCAGCGTCACCGACGAGGAATCGAGCAGAAACCACTAGGCGCAATTGTCGACCTGGACATCTTGGGAACCACGACGCACTGAAGCTGTCTCCGAGGGCTTCGTCGATGCCGTCGATAATGAGCAGAATCGGAATCTGGCGCGCTACGGCTCCGTCGAGCAACTGTCGGCAGAGGTCCTCGTAGAATGCTGGGTGCTCCGCATCAGTAACATCCGGAACAATATGAAGGATTTCACCTAGTCTTGCGGCAATAGCTTCGTAAAAAACACGAGGTTGGTTAAGCCCAAACCTATTGCTGACGGGAACGAACACTAAATGCCAAGCGCGACCTGCGGGCTGTTCGCATCTTGACTGAGCTTGTTGCAGTGCTCGAGCCCATTGGACTAGGACCGCACTTTTTCCCCGTCCTGCGGGTGCAACCAACAACAACCGCGCCTTACTTGCCTCGTCATTAAGCCAATCGTGAAGCCGCGCAAGCATCAATTGGCGTCCTCCGAACGGCTGCGAGTGTGCTCCGTCCTCCGCTAGCAAATATGCCTCGAAGAAACTTCGAATGGTGCCGGCGAATTTTGTCGCAGCTGTTTGAACTGCGAGGCCGACGGCGACGTCAATGTTAATGTTTCCGCCGGCGGCGAATTCACTCAGGGCAAGCGACAAAGGACCGGTGCCGCTTGCCCCGTCTAGTTTTTTGACCGGCCTATTACTCTAATTCCATCGAGCGTCGCATCGCCGCCCGCATTGATTTCGGTAACAGATACACCTCCACTTTGCGATTCCAAGTTTCTGATAAAGACGTTCCCCGCAGCCCTGATGCCATCAAGCTTGACACCCCACGCTTCGATTTGTCCGGGTGAGGTATTTAACAGGCGGTCGAGGAGTTCAGCCACCCTGCCTAATAGTTCACCGTCTTTGTCCAGGTTCTGCTCTTGGATATCCGTTGCGAGTGCAGTCTGCGATGCATCGCTGTCCGGCGCCGACTCCAGCAACGAGAGACTCTTCGTCCTGCCTGATATGTAGTCTCGCACGCTTGCGTACGCTTCTTTGATTGCCTGACTAGAGACATCCTTCAACGCGACGGTGGCGCCTGCTGAGACCGCTGCAACGATGGCCGAGACCGGGTCCATGGGTTCCTCCTGACTCAACACCATCCATCTGGAAATCGCAATCAAACGACTTCCACAATATGTCATATAACTGGGCGCTAGTAAATTGCTACATCTCGAGGCGAGAGTTCCAGCCTTTAGTAGTCGCTCTTGACGCTTTGAAATGCTTTGTTCCTCCACAGGTCAGCCCCAAGATAAAGTAAGTACGCTGCTGTACGGGAGTGCTCGGAAGATGAGGACCGCCGGATAATTGAGGCCGACTCAATCCGGGAAGTAACTAGTTGCATAACGCCGCTTGAAGAACCGTAGACATAACGCGGACCAATGTTGCAATGCCATAAGTCGGCGGCAGGGCTAATAGTTCTGGTCGGGCAATGCGGACAGCGGCCGACAATTGCTACAATCCCAGTTACTCATCTTCGGTGGAAAGCAATTGCAGAATGACATGGCCCACGCAGGCGTGGACTACACAATGCCGTACATATTGCCCGTCGCGTCTCGACGCATCATGCCGTCTGGAATCCTACGTTTTTTCAATGGTGACCGCTCTGCTTGAGGACACTCGTGACGTCAGCCTGGCATCGACGGATTTCAGTTGGTCCACCTGCTAGGGAAGCGTCTCGTTGGAAGCGATAACTCGGGAAGGTACTGGATTCATGGCTCTTCCTACATTTATTAGAGCGGCCGATGCCGTTGGTCCGTTCTTTCCTATTAACGTAACCGCGCAGGTCGTCGAAACCCCCGGGGCGCAAGTTCGCTCCTCGTTGCAACGCCTTCTTGGCTCGGCGCCACACGGGCTGTCGCGGTCAACCTCGGCAATGCCTGTGAGCGCAAGATTCAGCTCGGCGCTATGGTGCACGTACTCGCCTGCATAAACCTTGACGATTGCCCGTGACCTCGCAGCGGGCGGCGAGCTACTGGCTCAAGCTGGAACTGAGCATTTCGAGGCGGCATTCGGAAGACGCTCGTTGTATTGATGATGAACAGGCATCCACTGGCGCGCTCGCCATAGCTGCCATCCAGTTCAATCGCCGCGATATCGACTTCATCGTTGGACAGGCGCTGTGCACGGGCGCGATTGGCGTGCGCGCAGCGGCTGTGGTGGATGTTGGCACAAGGGAGCGGCGCACCTCGCGGCACCCCACGCCCCCTTCGCATCAAAAAACACTGCAGACTCCGAACACTGAATCACAACAAAAAATCTCCCCCCACGCTGCGGGGGAACAAGCGGATACAACGTCAAACTTAGGAAATCCGACTATTCATTTGCGTCCTAAGCCACCGACCGAGTTCCGCGCGGTCCAACGATTCACTACCCCCCCGACATCTTCGCGTTATAGATTCGCCAACTCGGCCCATTAGCTATGGAGATTGGGCCGGCGATGAGGTGTGTATAGGTTGGTGAAAAGGCACATGGATGTTGACGGTCGCGCGTCGGCCATCACCATCAGGCCGTTGTTCACTGTTTGTCCGCTTGCCCGCGTCCATCAACTGCTTCTATGTTTGCTGCATCGCCCCTTTATTCGTCCTCCTTCCTCTCAGCTTCGTCATCCTATTCGCCTTTGTCCCCCCTCGGCTCATCGCCCTCGTCGCCCTCGTCTTCAGCGTCCCTATCGGCTTCGGCATGTTCACTATCTGGGCGAGACACACGCGGGGCGCTAGCCGCAAACTCCTCCCAATCCTCTGAGCGCATCGGGTCGAAGAACGTAATCTGGCTCGAAAACTCGTTCCAAAATCTCCGACGCTCAACCAACGAACGCGGCAGCCTATACCCGAGCTTTCGAGCTAACGCGGGGAGATACAAGTCAAACGCACTGTTCAAAGCTTCGCCCCAAGCCGCGAGCGATGACACGGAGGCAAGATAAAGGGCACGGGCGATGACTACGAAGATGGCTGCGCAAATAAAAAGAATGGCGACCCGTTTGCCCCATCCATGGTGATAAGCGACGCCAACGCCTCTCACCAAAGAAATGGTTCCGGTGAGCGCAGACAAGAAAACCAAGCTGACCCAGAAATCGACGCGCGACTTCGCTTCCGCAAGTGAGGCCTGGAACTCCGGAGTAATGACAGCGACCAACCGGGCCCACACGCGGGTGCCCTCTACGCCATAGACCACTAGGGGGTAGGTTTCGAACGCGCGGACCACATTACCGAAGCGCGTAGGCAATACAAGGTGCGGTTCTTCGGGATAGGACACCTTGAGTTGTGCCAAGAGGGAAAGATACTGATATTGCTTTTCGCGTGCCGCCGTTGCCAGTGGCCCATCAAACTCCGACGCGTCGTCGCGCCTAGAAGCGAGGGCTGTCATTTCAGCGAACACCCTCCGGACCATTAATCGTTGCTCACGCCGACGCTTTATCTGTTTCGCCAAGAGAAACTTTGAACCGAATGGCCAGGCATAACCTTCAAGAATCCGGTATGCGGCAACGTTTGTCACAAGAAGCAACATCGCGACGACCCAGAGCGCCAAGATGGCTGCACTCAAGTAGAAAAGAATGTCTTCCCGCGTCGCGGCCAAAAATAGCGGGGTTGACTGGAGGATGTCCGCGTTCAGTGCGAGGATAGCGAACGTCCCCAGCAGTGCCGGCACAAAGAACCCACGGACGAATGATTTGTCCGCGAGCTTTGCCAGTGTGTTGACGACCTCCTGAAACTGAAGTGGCGATGCACTCACGATAGGCCCCGTTCGACGGTTGAATGGCGGGTATTGGGCGCACGACTACCGCTTGCTCATTGGCAAGACTGCGAGGGTCCTTCTGGTAGTCGTCCGATTCAGACTAGGCGAGTACTCAGCGAAATGCCAATGGCAGCTCGCTGAGCCTTTCCCGCCGGCGCACGAAAAAGTCCGCCAGCAGTGGACGTCAGCGCCTTTGGCTACTAGGAGAGCTCGCGAGACGTTTGTTGCGTGTGCCGGTTCGGTGTGCCAGAATGAACTGCGAAGAATCCGCTAAGTCATTGATTTAATGGGTCCGGCTTTATACTGAGTTCGAATCTCACCGCTTCCGCCAATAACGGCACCCCGGCTTGCCTGCAACCTTCCGCTTCAAATTCCCCGTCCAGCCTAGCAGGCTATTCATACCGTCAGTTCGTCGGGCGAGTAAGTCTTGAGCCAGTCGGCTTGAACCACGTCGATGCGCGTCTGCCATCCCTCACCGGATGCGCGAAACGCTTCCACCACCTGCGGCGAAAGTCGAAGTGACAACGCAATCTTCGCGGGCGCTTTTTTGAGGACCGCGAACGCCCGTCTTCGCCCGCAACGATGCGGGTAACGCAGCACTACCTGGCAAGTCCTCCGGCGAGCGGGTCTTAAGCACCACCGCGATAAAAAACCCGCATCGTCTGCTATGCGGGTTTCATCTTGCCAAGTGCCGTCGCCCAAACCTCATCCGACGTCCGGCTCGCCCTCTCCCGGCTTCTTCCCGGGTTTATCGCTTGGGGCCTGCTTACGGTCGTCATCGGCGCGATCCGGCATCTTGCTTGCCTCGTTATCGCTATGTTCGGCCGGCTTCGGGTTTTTCAGGTCATTCGGATCGTTGCTCATGGTCCTCTCCTTACACATCAAAATGCAGTTGAACATGCAAAAAGACACAGCAAGACCCGGACCAGCCGCGTATTGTTAAGCATGAGTTCAATGAATTCGCGGAGCCTCGTCGACCATGACCTCCAACCTTAAAATTTCGCACATCGCGCGCATCGCGCTGGCTTTATCGATCGCAGCGACCATCGCCGCCTGCACGATCACCCCGCCACCCGGCGCGCTGGAAACGCCGAAGCCGGCCGCCGCCCTAAACAGCGCGACGCTCGATCAGTACAAGATGCGGGTTGCGCAGCAAATCTTCGATCGCAATCCGTCGCTGGTGCTCAGAGGCACGCCGCAAGCGATGCTGCGTTCACTGGTCGTGGTCGCGTTCACGGTGGACCGCAGCGGCCGCGTGATCCATTCGTCGGTGTACCGCACCAATGGCGACGATGAAACCGAAGCCACCGCGCTCGCGTCGCTGCGGCGCGCGTCGCCGTTGCCCACGCCGCCTGCACGTCTGCTCGACGGCAACGGTCAGCTCGAACTGTTCGAAGACTGGCTCTTCAACGACAACGGCCGGTTCCAGCTGCGCAGCGCCCATTCGCCGCAGGCAACCACCATCGATTGAACGGAACGATTCGTGCATTTGTCGGCATGGTTTCCTTGCTGGCCGCAGCGCACGGTCGTTATAATTTTCGACACCCCGCGCCGGCCATGCCGGCAAGGCCGTCGTCGTCGCCCATCCAGCGCCTGGCGCAACGCGCCTGACCGGTCAACGCCGCGACACACCCGCGCAGTCGGACGCCGTTCGTTTTCTACGCCGTACACCGCCGCGAGCGGCCGACGCCCGTTGCACATTGCACGTTCAATACAAAGTGTCCTGACACGCGTTTAAACGCGTCCAAAGGGCGAACCCGGAGATGCCATGTCATCAGCCTCACCATCGGGCTCATTGCCCGCCTCGCCGGCAAGCGACGCGAAAATGAGCACTTCCCGCGTGATCTTTGCGAGTTTTATCGGCACGGCGATCGAGTTCTACGATTTCTATGTCTATGCCACGGCCGCCGCGCTGGTCATCGGCCCGGTCTTTTTCCCGCACAGCTCGCCCGCAGCGCAGGCGTTGTCGGCGTTTGTCACGTTTGGCATCGCATTCATCGCGCGGCCGATCGGCTCGTTCATCTTTGGCCATTTCGGCGACCGTATCGGCCGTAAATCGACGCTCGTCGCGTCGCTGCTCGTGATGGGCGTGTCCACCACGCTGATCGGCTTCGTGCCCGGCTACGCGTCCATCGGCAGCCTCGCGCCGGTGCTGCTGTGCATCCTGCGCTTCGGCCAGGGAATCGGGCTCGGCGGTGAATGGGGCGGCGCAGCGCTGCTCGCCACCGAATACGCGCCGCAAGGCAAGCGCGGCTGGTTCGGCATGTTCCCGCAACTCGGGCCGTCGGTCGGGTTCCTGGCATCGAATGGATTGTTCTTCGGCCTGGCGCTCTCTCTGACCGACGAACAATTCCGCAGCTGGGGCTGGCGCGTGCCGTTCATCGTGAGTGCCGTGCTGGTCGCACTCGGACTTTACGTGCGCCTGAAGATTGCGGAGACGCCGGCGTTCCGCGCGGCTCTCGAGAAAAAGGAGCGCGTGCGGGTGCCGATCGCCACGCTGCTCAGCCAATATCTCAAGCCCACGCTGCTCGGCGCGATCGCGATGATCGTCTGCTACACGCTTTTCTACATCTCCACGGTTTTCTCGCTGTCGTACGGCGTCTCGACGCTGCATTTCACGCGCGAAAAGTTTCTCGGCTTGCTGTGTTTCGCGGTGCTTTTCATGGCGATCGCGACGCCGATTTCCGCGCTGGCCAGCGATAAATTCGGCCGCCGGCCCGTGCTGATCGTCGGTTGTATCGCGGCGATCCTGTCCGGCTTCGCGATGGCGCCTCTGCTCGGCAGCGGCAACACCTATGCGGTCGCGCTGTTTCTCACCATCGAACTGTTCCTGATGGGCGTGACCTTTGCCCCGATGGGCGCGCTGCTGCCCGAGTTGTTCCCGACCAACGTGCGCTACACCGGAGCTGGCGTGGCGTACAACCTGGGCGGGATCCTGGGCGCGTCGGTGGCGCCGTACATCGCGCAATTACTGGCGAATCGCGGCGGTCTGGCGTGGGTTGGCGGGTACGTGTCGATCGCGGCAGCGATCAGTCTGATTGGCGTGCTGTGCATGCGAGAAACGCACAACATCACGCTTTCCTAGCGCTTAAGCGCCACGCGTGCCGGCGAGGCACGCGTGATTCACATTGTTCCCCTCATCGATCGCGCCGGTTAGCCGCATGCACCGGTACCGGCGGCCGTTTCGGCAACCGCGCCCGCTGCGCTTCCTTGCGATCGCGCCAGAACGCCGCGAGCAGGATCAGGCCGCCGATCGCGATGGCGTCCCCGGTCAGCCCCGCTATCCACTGGTAGTGTCCGAGCGAAACGACCCGCAAGGTGGTATCGATGACCAGCGAGATGCACGCGCCCGCGATAAAACAGACCAAACCCTGCTTGCCGATGTTGACCACGCTCGGCAGGCTCTTCGCCAGCTCCCTGATCCAGCCGGCGTGCACCGCTTGCGCAAACAGCCACGCGATCACGACAAAACTCACAATGCGCAGGCTCGCGAGGTTCTGCTTCATGTATCCCGGGGGCGCCTGCGTCTCGAGGAACAGCTTCGCGAACGCGAACGTCAGGAACACGACAATCGCGCCGCGCGTCAACCAGCGCGCGGTTTTCGAATTGTGGAATTCGGCGCTGATCGGCTGCACGCGCGCCAGCATGCCGAGCGCGAACATCAATTGCCACGCGAACGGGTTGAACGACCACCCTTCCGCATAAGCCGACGGCAACCATTGCGCGAGTTGCGAAGCGAACAGCCATATGCCGAGACTGCCGAACAGCACGACAACCGGCTTACGTTCGGCCAACGGCACGGCGAACGGCACAGCGAGCGCGAACATTGCGTACATGGGCAATACCGCCGACAAATACGGCTGATGCCGCAAGGTCGCTATATCGAACGTGAGGCCTATTGGCCGGGCCAGGAACGACGGCCATTCGGTCACTTGCAGCATGGGGGTATCAATACGCAGCCACATCAACAGCGCCCCGCCCAGCAGCATCATGACGGCCGTGAAAAGATAAGCGCGATAAATCTCCCAACTGCGCTTCAGGAAGCGGCGGCACGCGGCCGCATGGCTGCGGTTCGCTTCCAGCGTTGTATAGGCCGCCGCCGACGCATATCCACCCAGGAACACGAAAACCTCGGCGGAATCGCAGAACGCGTAACTGTGGAGCGTGAATCTGGATAAGACGCTTCCCGAAATGTGATCGACGGCAATCACCAGCAGCACGACTCCCCGAAAGAAATCCACTTCCAGAGAACGGCGATTCGGGGAATTCATAGATGCAGCTCCGTGGATAAAGCGTGCCTTGCTCGGGAAAACACCAGATCGGGTTAGTACTAGCAGCGTCTGGAAGATTCCCGTCAGATCATTCAATAATCGTGACAACAATGCCATTGCCGATTTTTGTGCAACTTGCGTACCGGTACGTCCTGTCTATACTCAACACACAGCGAACCACCGTGAGGCGAGGGTCATGCGCATTCATCTTCAAAGTGCCGATGTCGTTGCCATAATCGCCATTGCGTTATTCACCGCGCTCATGCTGGCCGTGCGTTTCCGGACAACGAGCTGGCGCGGGATTGTGTTCCAGGCGCTGATTGCAAATGCTGGCGCCATTGCCGCCGTAGTCGCTTTCGAAGTAATAACAACCTGATCTTCAGTAAGCGCTCCACGTCACAACTAATCACAGTACTCGATAAAACTTTCATTCTCCCTGGACTATCGTTGAAACGTTTGCGCGTCATTCAAAACGCTGAATAATATATTACCTATTCATTACGTTCTTCTCTCCGCTCTCGCCACCCCGACGAGAGTGTTTTGGGGCGCAGGCTCAATAGCCGCGCCCCGTTTTCTTTTTCCGGGCGGGTTAGTACGCGCCTGATCAGATCCATTATTAAGTCGAATCGGTATAATCACGCCTTTGCCGACGGCCGGTCGCATGGCTCACTGCACATGATTCGCGCGCTACGCTCTCTTCCCCGATTGACGCTTCGACGTGCGCGCAGCCTCTGGCATCGCTACGGTATTTTCTGGGTTGGAGCAATCGCGGTCGGGCTGGTCGCGGTGTTGTACGCAAAGCTCATCGACTGGGGCTATAACGCGTTTCGCTCGGTTCAGCACGACCACGTCTGGTTGCCGCTGATCCTGACGCCGGCCGTCGCCGCCTTATCCGTCTGGCTCACGCGAACGTTCTTTCGCGGCTCGGAAGGCAGCGGTATTCCACAAGTCATCGCCGTATTGCACAGTCCGCCGGGACTCGGCGCGCGACTGCTGTCGCCGGGCATTCTGATCGCCAAGATGGGCATCTCGTTTCTCGCGATCCTGGGCGGTTTCACGATCGGCCGCGAAGGTCCGACCGTCCAGGTCGGCGCAGCGCTGATGTACAACCTGCGGCGCCTGTTCCCGCGCTCGAACGCCCGTATCGAACGGCAACTCGTGCTGGCTGGCGCTGCGGCGGGGTTGTCGGCGGCGTTCAACACGCCGCTTGCCGGCATCGTGTTTGCGATCGAAGAACTCACGCGCAGTTTCGAAGCGCGCACAAGCGGCGTGCTGATCACGGGCATCATCCTCGCGGGGATCGTCGCGCTCGGGTTGAACGGCAACTACACCTATTTTGGCACGATAGAAATCGGCACGCACTTCCCCAGTCTGCTTGCCGTTGCGGTGGTGCTCACGGCCGTCGTAACGGGCATCGCAGGTGGCCTGTTTTGCTGGTTGCTGCTCAATACGTCCAGGTGGATTCCGGCGCGATTGCGCGAGATGCATGCATCGCGGCCGGTCGTGTTCGCCATGCTCTGCGGGCTGATCATCGCCGTAGTCGGGCTTGTGTCGGGTGGCACCACCTTTGGCAGCGGCTACGCCGAGGCGCGCGGCCTGCTCGAAGGACACGAGCAACTCTCGCTCTTTTATCCGCTGCTCAAGATGGTCTCGATGATCGGCTCGTATCTGCCCGGCATTCCGGGCGGGATCTTCGCGCCGTCGCTATCGATTGGTGCCGGTTTCGGCAACGTGCTCCACATGGTCTTCAGCCACATGCAGTTGTCGATGCTGATCGCGCTTGGCATGGTAGGCTATCTCGCGGCCGTCACGCAGTCGCCGATCATGTCGTTTGTGATCGTGATGGAAATGATCAACGGCCACGCGCTGGTGATTTCGCTCATGGCGACGGCGCTGATTGCGAGC
>Ga0255336_100721_pt1 | contig 40049 bp, 66 predicted proteins | sample MeOH1_35cm_T3_17_FD_189102 | JGI IMG/M metagenome (GOLD analysis project Ga0255336, IMG submission 189102) | Sandy soil microbial communities from University of British Columbia, Vancouver, Canada - MeOH1_35cm_T3_179 | ecosystem: Engineered > Artificial ecosystem > Sand microcosm > Unclassified ...
AACGTGAATTGCGAGGCAGACTGGCCTTTGGCGGAGCAAAGGCCGGTGGGCAAAACTTGCGGATAATTTTGGTGGGCCGGGTCGGAGTCGAACCGACGGTGTCCTTTCGGAGGCGGATTATGAGTCCTGAACCACTGTTCGTAAACACAGGCCGGCGGCCGGTCTTTCGCGGTACATCAAGGGTTTGCAAGGTGTCGCAATACTGTATATTCGTACAGTATTTGTCGTTTTAAGGCAGAAAAACCCACACCCTTTTAGGACGGAATTCAGCGACGTCATATACTGTACATCCATACAGCATCGTGAGTTTGCCGTGACCCTGCCGCCGTTCATCCCTCCGACGCTCGCCGAGCTGCGCGAGTGGTATCGGTTGTACAAGGAAAACCCGGATGTCTGGCGACTGATCCTTGAGGTGCAGCATTCGCGCGAAACGCTGGCCCACCTGAACGTTTTGCTTGCTCAAACCGAGCGCGCCGCACGTCGGGCCGAGTTCGGCCGACTCACCGGCGAGGATGCCCCGCTGCGCAACGCGTGCGTGGTTGTGGAGGCCGAACTGTTCCGTGTTGGCCCGGTCGGCGGGAAGGGACGGAAATACCAGCAGCCGGCGAGACTCACCGAGGGCGCCGCCGGCTTCGACTTCGATCCTGATGATCCCGTCGATCGTGCCGCATTCCTGATTGCGTGCGGTCATCAGAAACAACGGTAGACGACGATTCAGGCGGCAGCCGCCCCACTTCCCCAGTGCGACCAGCCGAACGCGCGAACGCCCCAATACATCAAGGATGCCCGCCACGCGGGCACCCCGCTCACCAGCGATGCCTCACGCAACACCGCGTCTGCGACATCGCGCGGCACCGCATGCTCCGAATACAGCCAGTCGTGGACGGCGGATGCCTCGTGAGCGCTGTCAGCCGTCAGCAGGAACGCGACCGGGGTCCGCGGCACCGAGGCGAAATCCGTCTCGAAGCCGGCCGGCACGGTGAACGTCAGCTTTGCCACGTCCGACCTGTAGACGAGCGGCGCAGTCAGCCGCCACGTCCCTCGCCCACCGTTCGCGGAGTCGCTGACCAGCTCGACCTGCAGATCTGTCAGGAATTCGCTCATGGCTCGATCTCCGGCAGATCGACCGTCTGGCCGGCGAGTTTATGGGTGCAATCGCCGAGAAACTGAATGCGCCCATCAGTCACGAACGAGTGACAAACGTCGTGGACGTCGTACGGGTTTTCTTCGTGCGTCGGATGGCGGCCGTGCTGTTCGCGGAAAGCCTTGGACCGCGCACGGCCCGCTTCGCTCATGTGGTCGTAGGTGACGAGAATCGACGGCGAGAACGTCGGTCGTTCCATGTCGCCATTCCACGACCACATCGGCCGCCCCGAGCCAGCGATATTGACCTGATGCATCATGTCGCAGCCGGGGCACTCGAACATCATCGTGCGCACGCCATCGGTGCGCTGCAGTTCTTCGAGCTTCATTGCAGCGGCGCGCCAGAAAGTGGGGTCGAGGCCGCGACCGGAGCGGTGGCCGAGGCAGTCGGAGCCAGGCTGATAGCGATATTGAACGCCAGCACACCGGTGTCGATCGCAGCGTCGGCAGCCTTGATCTTGTCGGGCGACAGTGCCGACGAATCGACCATCGATTTTACGAGCGGCAGCGTCGCGTTCACGATTGATTGGAGATCGGGCTTCGCAACGCCAGAGCCGGCCGAGCAAACCTTATCGACTGCCGGCTGGACGGTATCGGTCAACGTCTTTTCTGCTCCGCCAGTGAATACGCCATCGCCTTTCAGAATCGCGATCTCGCCATTGGCGGCACCGCAGGCGATGCTTACCTGTTGGGCAAACGTGAGAGTAGGTGCAGAGCCGCCGCACGCGGTGAGAGTGAGCGCGACAAGGCCTGCCGCAAGCAGCATAAGAGTGCGTTTCATGGATGATTCCTACTTGGGAGAAAGTTTGATCGCGGCGGCCGCCGCATTGGAGACTGCGGTGGCGACGTTGGAAACGACGGCGCCTTGGGCGGTGACGGGTGCGGTAGCTCCCACACCGGTTTCCTGAAAATGCACGGTGACAACACCGTCGACAGACGCCGTCAGATCAAAGGAAAGTGCGCTAATGTCCTTACCGTTGAAGGCGATCGCCTCGCAGCAGACCATCTTCTTTAGGTTCGGCTCGTAGAACGGCTTCACGCTGTAGGTCGCAGTACCGGCGCACCCAGACAGCACAGCGAGCGCAAGGCACATCAGCGCGCGGATCATGCGGCGGGTGCGGTCGTACCGAATTTGGCCTTCAGGTAGCCTTGTGCCACGTGGCCAATGGCAACCAGGCCACCGGTCAAAAGCGGAAGAACTTCAGCCGGTACGGGATGGCCAATGCTGGTAAAGGCCCATTGGACGAGAGCCGAGACTGAGCCGGATGCGACGGCAACACCCCCAGTGACAAGTGCGTTGTTCATTGATGCTCCTGAGTGTCGGCGGCGGCAATGGCGCTGAGTTCGTCCGCCGTGAACACGAACCCAGCCTTGCGCGGATAGCCCTGGAAGACGAACGTCGGCCATGGGCGGTGATGGACACCATGCGTCGGCGACCGGTGGAACTTCGGATGCAGCGGCAGCATGTTCTGCATCGAGTCGACGAAGGTCTCCGGCTTGGCCGGGTCAAACGCCTTCCAGTCGAAGCCGCGCAGCGCCGCGAGGTTGCACACGATCCAGATCAGCGACTGCTCGGCCAGGAAGGTCTCGCCGGTCGGTTGATCGGTGACCAGATCGAGCACAGGAATTTCGGTGATCTCGCCGACGGCGATCGCTTTCACAATCGTCCAGTCCACTGCATCGGCGTCAGCCCACTCACAGAATAGATGGTGGTATTCGGGCGCTGGCTGACCGCTGACCGCGCAGCGCAGCCCGGCCTTGTGGCCCTCGGCCTTCGTATGCCGAAACGTCGGCGTCTCGCCGCGCGGCGCGGCATGGTCGGGGTAGTACTCGCCTTGCACGATCGTTTCGGCGACGAAGTGCTCGTGCGGAATAACAGGTGCTTTGTCGGACATGGACGTAAACGAAAAAAACCGCCCGAAGGCGGTGGGTTGGTTGGTGAAACGGGGCGTCTGGGGTAGAATGCGTACCGGTTTGCGATGCTCGGTCTATTCGGACGTCAAAAATCAAAAGCCCCGCGGTGAGCCACTAGCGGGGCTTTTTTCTTGCCGCGCCCTACATGCCGCGATCAGGCTCCAAGAACTTTCTTTGCGGCGCTATAGAGCGCCAGCCTTTCGGAATAGCCGTTCGGTGTTGCCTTCGACGTCGGACTGCCGAGGTTCACCGCGCGCGACACGCCGAGAAAATTTCCCGCGTCCGCAAGCGCATTCAACTTGCGGTTGGACCAATACCAGGCTGCAGACATCGCCGCGTTGACCGGCTGCTCAAGCAGATCGGGATGGTTGAGCAAATCGAGATCGAGGCCGACAGCTGCGAGCGTGTAATTGCGGCGCCCGGTGATTTGAATCAGGCCTCGGCCACAGAATCGGAGACCATCGCCGGGCTGGATATTGCCAAGTTCGCTCGCCTTCTTCGACGGCGGCTCGTACGCGGTCTGCGCCTGCGTCGGTCCCCACAGCTCTTTCAAAAATACTAGTCGCCCAGACTCTACGCCGATGGTCGCGAGAAACGCGGCGATGTTCAGTGGCGTGGAGATCGCGTACTTGTCGCACGCTGCCTGAAGCGGCTGCACCCACTGCGATGCGCGCATGACGATCGAGCCGCACCCCGCGGCAACGATGGGAGCAGTCAGGTTCATAGCACCGCCATCAGGAATTTGAAGCAGTCGGCGAGCCACGCAGGAAAGCGGTGGAACTCGCTGTAGTACCAGAAGCCGTAGAGCGCGAGCAGCGGCAATCCGATTGGCATGAACATCTGCTTGAGAAAGAAGCGCCACGCGGCCGCGAGCCGACACATCAGCCGCGCGCCAGCGGCGACGTCGCCGAGGATGCTGCGAATGAACGCGGTGTCCTCGGCGACCACTCTCGTGAGCGTTGTGTTTTCGGCGATGGCAGTGTCCTGGGAGTTGAACCGCTCGACGACGGCGCGCCGGAATTCCTGATCTGGCATCTCGATCATGTCTTTGTCTTCCATGAGGCCCCGGAAATAAAAAAAGCCGCTCAAGGGCGGCTGTTGATCGAATCTTTGTTTTGCTGCTTGACGCATAGGCCCAAACGTCCTACATTGGATTCCGTTGGAAGCGCAATCGCGCGGCCCGTCTATCCGAAAGGACACTGTCATGAAAGCCTGCTTTCGCACCCGCCTGGGTGCTGGATCCCGTCATGCTCTACAACCCGCCCTCTCCGCAGGACCTCGACCGACTGAAGAACGAGCTTGGTCTGTCGGCATCCAAGATGGCATCGCTATTCGGAGTATCGAGCGGCCGGCAGTGGCGCAATTACACCGGAGGCGAGAAGCCGCGGGACATGAACCCGCACATGCTATTTTTCGCCGCTGCCCGTCTCGAACTGGACGACAAGACGATCGAGCGAGTGCTACAACGCATGCGCCGAGTCGGAGCAACGATCGACTTGAACGCCGACTCCCCGGAGCACGATGGAGAGCAGCAGCCGTAGCGATGTCGCTCGGCTGTTCTGCTGCTGCGGCGCATGCTGACAGCATCACCGACTATGTGCATCTCGAACTCGGCGCCGGCGTGTCCCGGTACGCTACCCAAGGCGATAACACGTGGTACCAGCAGGGCATGCAGCACAATCTCGGCTTGAGCGCACCTGTACTCATGGCGGGGTTCACTGGTCCGCTTTACACGCGAGAATCCTGGGGTATCGACTGGCACGTCGATTACGTCAGTCTCGGGCACGCGTCCTCGCAATGCGAATGCACCCCGGTAGACGAAAACTACAGCACGCAGACGCATAGCCTGATCAACCCGATGCCGGTCAAAGTGCCGAACGCTAACTTTGTCGGCAATGGCAACGCTCAAGGTGTCGCGCTCACGGTCGAGCCCTACGTCAACTATCGAGGCTGGCGGCTCGGCGTGGAGGCGGGACTATTCCCGTATCGTCCCGATTGGGATGTGACTGTCTACAACTGGTCGAATGCATCGGGCATGCCGACATCGACAATTCACGCCAACACGCCCCACGCCTGGCAGCTTGGCAAGGTAATCGGCCTGTCGGTCGGGCGCGGCCCGCTGTCGGTGGCATATCAGCACTACGTCTTGCCCACCAAATACGATGCGGATCACTCGCCGGCTATCTGGTCGGGGGCGGATGTGTTGGTGGTGAAGTATCGGGCGAATCTGTTCTGACTTCCACAATCCGTCATTGCGCCTTGTTGTAATAGAATGCAAGCCTCACCAAGGCGCGGCGCAGCAATGACCTTTCTGAAAGAATCGGGAAAGAATCGAGAGATCCAGATCCTGCGCGGTATTTCGATCGCATTCGTACTCATCCAGCATTACGGGCCGACGCTACCTGTTCCGCTGTGGTATTACCGATTGATGGATGCGACGTCGTTTCGCAGCGGCGTCGATCTCTTCTTCGTCATTTCTGGTTTTGTGATCTCACGATCCATTTCGAACACCGCGATACCCGGTGGCCGGTTGGATCGCGCCGCCTTCGTGCGTTTCTGGGTGCGCCGCGTCTTTCGTTTGATGCCCGCCGCATGGCTGTGGGCGATCCTCGCGGTGGCAACCGGGCTCTTCGTGTCGAGCATGGACTTCATGCAGCCGTGGCTGATCCTGAAAGGTGCGATCGCCGGCATGTTCGGATATTCAAATTTCCTATGGGCTGAATGCCTGTCGCATAACACGATAGGCTCGACTTGCCCGAATCTCTATTCGACATCGATCTACTGGAGCCTGTCGCTTGAGGAGCAGTTTTACGTTGCCCTTTCTCTGATGCTTCTCGTGCTGACGCTACGTGTGGCAGCGCTATGCGGCGTCGTTGCGGCGTTTGCGCTTCATGCAACTGGCGACGATACCTACGTCTACTTCTTCAGGTTCGAATCGATGGTCGCGGGTGTCTGCCTATACTGGCTGACCACGACACCCGGCTATCGCGCATCGCGGAGGTTAGTCCGCTATTTGGTGCTACGGCGAGCGCTACTCGCTGCGGCAATTATCGCGATTGCAACCTCGCCTATCATCAGCCACCAGCATGCGGTCGTGATCGTCGCGATGGCGGCAACTGTCGCGGTTTGGATCTGTTCGTTTGATTCCACGCTGCCGGAGTCGAAATTGTGGTGCGCATTCGAATGGCTTGGCGACAGATCATATTCACTCTACCTTTGCCACCTACCTGTGTTCATTGTGGTCCGCGAGCTGATGATCCGAGTCGGCGCGAAGGAGTATTGGGATGGCGCACCGCTGATCTTTTGCGTCATCCCGTTTGTGATCGGCGCGGCGTTGTTGATCGCCAATCTAACATACAGGCTGGTTGAACTTCCTTTCGCCAGGCGTGGCCGCGCTATCAGTGAACATAAAGACCACGCAGCGATCCCGGTCAGCCCGGCGAGTATGCCACCCACGCATCATTAACGAGTTGCCACTGTTCCGGCTCCAGATTGAAATCCTCTGACTCCTCTCGAATGAGGTCGCCGGGTTGGTTTTGATCTGTATATCCCCATGCTTTCAGCACGTTGGTTTGCGGATCACGAAAAGAGTTCTTGACGCTCATTAGCAGTCTCCATTGGCGACGACGTATCCACGCACTTCGAATGCAACGCCTCCTGATGACGGCAAAGCGCTGACACGGTAGTCAAATGACTGTGAAGAGTTCATCGGCTGGTCGATCCAATTGGTGGCTTGTGCCGTCTGACCATTAACCTGCACCGACGAACTGACAACATTCTGCCCGGTTGTGCTGGACCCCGTCCGGCGCGTGTAGCACACCAGCGGAGTCGTATTGCCAACCATAGTCATCAACGCAATGATGAGTCCGCGGACTGCATTCGGTGGCACATAGCCGCTACAGGAAACGCTCGCCATCGTCGTTGCGGTTCCGCCGCTGAGCACGCGATTCACACCTGCATCGGCCAAATCGTAAACGACTTCCGCGCCCTCTACGAAGCACGGAACGATGTTGCTTGACGAGTTCCAGTTTAGCGTCGTCGCGTACGCCCATGCGGTGTACCCAGACGGAAGGGTCGGCCCCACCGTCGGTATCGCCGAACTCGCGATCCATCCCCATGTTGATGTAGTGGGATTGTAAATCCTGTAAATGTGAACGAACGTCGACGCCGTGAAAGCAGCGGCCTGGTCGCGACCATTCACAACGGGGCCGGCCAGACCGAGATCGACCGTGCCCGTCGTTATCCCATACTGAGCAAACAGGCGCCCCGCTGCGTCGACAGCTATGATCGCGTCAGCAGACAGATCAAACTTCGTCAGGGGAGTCGTGGCGTTGACGTTACCTCTCAGCCCCTGAACGCGGCGCGCACCAACGGCGAAAATCTTGATTGCCGCTAGCAGTTGGTTGTACGTTGTTTTGCTGGGGGTCAGTCCTGCGGCAACGACGACCGCGCGAATCTCTTCCTGAATCATGTTCAGCCATGAGCCACGCACATTCGTTGCAGGCGTACCGGCGACCGGATTGCCTTCCGTGAAGAAACCTTCGGTTCCGGCCGCCTCGGGCGCGGGGAGTGAGGTCGCTGCCGTTGAGTCATCAATGCGATACATGTGGCCTCTTATACGTAGGCGAAAATTGGAATCGTGTGGGCGGGCATGACTGCCCTGAATTCACACTCGAGCACTGCATTGCCCCAAGATGCAAGCGGGTCGCCGGCAGCCATCGCGCCGGCGACAGCACGCACGACCGCATTCAAGGGCGCTGTGATCTTCCAGGCGAAATTCCAGTCATATCCGCAACATGGCATACCAGCTCGCAGTAGCCCCGCGTGGGCCTGCGAGAACTGCTGAATGGTGACCGTATAACCGAGACTCGCGGCAAAGCCGATGAAATATGGGATTGATGCGCCACCTATGTTGGTGAACCGCGCGACAACCTGGCTTCGGCGCTGAGGTATCGTCGGCGCGGCACCGGCACACGGATCAGGCAGGCCGAGCGTCGACTCCCATTCGGGAAGCAGTTCGTAGGTCGTCGATGGGAATGAATCGATCAGCAGGTAATTGGCGCGCGCCGTTTGGCGCTCATAGCACGGCGCCAACCCGGAAAGCACCTGCGTTTGGACTGCGTCTGCATCCCGCGGCCAAACCCTTCCTCGCGGTAAAAGCGCCTGCATCGCGGCGAGCAAATTCGCGGCCGTGAAATTCGGTGCCAGCATTTGGTCCTCAGCTATAGATCACATTGGCAAGCATAGGAAGAGAGCCAAAGCTGCCTTGGATATTTCCCGGATAGGTCGTAGTCGTCACGCCAATCACGCCTTGCACAAGCGTAATAACGAAACCGCTCGTTCCTGAGATCGCGGCAATCGCCGACTCGATGTCTGACCGGTTGATTGTTCCAGCGCGTGGATCGCCGTTCCGGAAAAACACATCCGCAATGGCGGCCGAGATGGCCGCCCGCGTGGCCGTCGATGCAGATGTCAGGCCGGTGATGGTGAACGTCAGGTTGTTCGCGATCGGCGAGACGGAGTAAATCAAAGCGGTGACAGGTTGCTCAGCCACGATCGCGTCGGCCACAACGAGCTGGTCGCCAGTTGCTATCGTCCCTCGCGGGACGCCGCCCGGCCCCTTGTCGTATTGCGAGACCCCATTGGTCCCTTGCGGGAAACCGCCGTGAGCCGCTTCAGCGTCGTCCCACATCGTGTAAATCACGACCGTCCCCGCACCGAAATTATTCGGTGCGCACCAGGCTCGTGTGACCCCTGCGACGGCTAGAGCCCATCCGACGTAGTCGTTGACGTCGCCGCCCTGCGGCGTGTTCTGATAGGCCTCTAGCATCCGGCTGCGAAGCGAGTCGTTGTCTTCGATGTCCGCGCCAGACTGCACATTCGCGGCAACCGTACCGCTCGACTGGATTCCGTCGACAGTGGCACCCAGTGTCATGGTCGCGCCGACATCCGTATTTCCGGCAGATCCTGCGACGTCCGCCAGCACCGTGACGGTGACTGTTCCATCACCACCGACGGACTGGGTAGCAGTCGTCGTGTATGAGGTGCCATCGCTTCGAATGACCGGGTTTCCCGCATTCAGCGGCTTGCCGACCGTTCCGTTGAAGACGACCGAGAAACTCGCTGGCGTTGCGGCCTTCCGGTAGACCTTCTTGAGTGCCGCCCACCCTTCCAGATACTCATCTTCAGCAGTAAAGGGAACTGCCTGCAATGAGATCCAGTCGAGATAGCCCATGTGCATGTTCGACATGCCGGCCTGCACCTTGCCGACGATCTTCAATACCGCGAACCGCAGCAGCGCGTCCGCACCTTCCAGCGCGGACGCAATATCGGCCGCCACCTCAGCAATCAAGGTGGAAAGCGTCTTTCTTTGGAATGGCATATCAGGAGAGCTGGTTCCAGGCCCACGCGTACGTCAGCGGTATCTGCGGGCCGGTCGGTTGATAGAGGATGATCTGCGCACCAAGAAACGTGTCGCGCGTCCATTCCGTCTGTACGTCGATGCTCGCGACGACTCCATCGTCGACAAGCCACTGAAGGGCTTCGATGATGTAGTCGCGGGCGTTATTGAGCACTTCCTGAGTCTGTTTCGACCTGTCCAGCAGCCAAAGCCGCGAACCGATCGGCTTGTCCTCACCGATGTCGCCCCACCAACCCCGCGGATCGCCGGTCCCGTCGGGAATGACGTCATCCGGATTGGCCTGGCGATCGGTGAAGAGGCTCACAAGAACGGCCGACTGAAGATCGTTACCCGTCACCAGTGCTGGCGCGATGAACTTCCAATCACCCCGGCTATTGTCGACGTCCCAAACTACCGAGATGTCGGCCATTGCTACTCCTGTTGAGTGGGCGGCTGCGAATTGATCGTGCTGCTGCCGGTCTGAACGTTATTGATCGGATGGGTGTGGCCGTTCGCGACCGAACGCATGCCCGCGACGGTCCGACTATTTGTGTTGCAGTTATCGAGGATGTCGCCAGTGCATCTCAGGAGCGGCGTGTCGGCGGTGATCTGCGGCGTATTCGTGATTTCGACCGGTTTGCCACCGCCGTTTACAACGATGCCAGCCGCCGACAGATACACCGATTGCCCGCTGTCGTCGTAGATCGCCACCTCGCCGGTCGCTAGCCCTTTCATCCGGTACTTTGCGTTGGAGGTAGCGATCACAATCCCATCGTTGCGATCACCGTTTTTCGAGGCGATCACCGCTTGGGTGCCATCCGGCGGATTTGAAGTGAAGCCGTACTCGGCGTAGCGCGGAATATCCGGGATCAACTCCAGGCCGTTGACGCGAAGTTGCAGCATCTGCACGGGCTTCGTGTCGTCGACGAGCGTGACCGAGCCGCGCGCCATCATCAGCAGAATCCGGCGCGCCAGCCTGTTCAATTGGTCGAGCATTATTGCTGGGTTCCTGTCTGGATCGATTCGTCCATCGGCAACACGTCCAGCGCGATCGGCTCCGGCAGGAAGCCTTGCCTGGGTCCAAAGACGAGTTCGGCGTGCGTCCCCAACTTGTCGAGGATGAACGTCACCTCAGCAAGCAGCAGGATCGTATTCTCGGGCACGCCGACCGTATCGGCTGATACGGGGTAGTTTGTGTTCGGGATCCATGGCGAACCGCTCGCATCGCGCCAGTTATCGACGAGCACACGCACGCGTCGTGATCGCCCATAGGATCGGGAAGCCATCCAGTTCACGCGCTTTTCGACGAATCGACGGTCGGTCGCGCTTTGCTCAGAGACGAAGTATGTTGGCCGGAAACGCCCGGTGCTGTTCTTCGCCACCACGGTGACGACCGGCAGGTTCGTGACGCCCTCGTCGTCTGCGCCGGCGCTATATGAGCTCAGCACCGCATTGAAAGTGCTGAAGGTCCCGAGCGTACTTTTCGTGCACACGATGGCCTCGATGTTCTGCCCAAGGGCCACACCTGACGCGCCCAACTCCGTGCCGGCGGTTGAGATTGTCAGTTCGCCCTCTTCGCTCTCGAAAACGAGCAGACCGCAGTAGCGCGCATAGCGCTCTATCACTTCCCACGCCGTTTCAGTAATGCTCACGAGTTGCCGCGGCAACACGGGAAGCTGGTCAAGGATCGCCTGCGTTCCGTTCGGAGGAACGAACACCTTCACCCCATACGGTGCCGCGATCGCCTCGCATAGCGCCAAGAGCGTCGTGTTGGCGTTCACCTTGTCGATGCGGCACGAGCAGTCAACCATATCGGCAAGTCGGCCACGGCCCGTGAGCGTGATCACATGCGCCTTCGGCGTCAACGTCTGCTCAATTGTCTCGATGAAGCCCGACAGCACGACATCGTCACCGATAGAGATCTTGACCGGCGCACCTTCTCGCCCAATCAGCTTCAGCGTGTTCGCATCGGCCGAGCAAGTCAGCTCGAACGACGACGTCGCGACCTCAATGGACCGGGAGATCCGCACAGCTTTCCACCCGGTCAGCATCAAACCATCATCGGTGAGCAACACTCGAACTTCGTCGACACCTGGCTTCGCGCCAACGGTATCGACGATACGGTCAGCACTCGGCATCAGAAGTTTCCAGGTGAATATGCATACTGATCGCCCAATGGCGCTTGCTGCCGGTCAGTGGTGAGTGTCGTATCGACGTTCGGCGACGACTCGACATTCACGCTCGTGCCGACCGGTGCATTCTTGTGAACGATCTCGATCCGCATCTTCCCGGGCGTTCCGGTTGCATCGCCGAGTTGGCTGTCGAGTTCGCGAGCGATACCCGAACGAATCGCAGCTTCCCCTGCTTTGTCAGTCGGGCGCTCATACAATGAGGAAATTCGCTCTGCGGCTTGCGCCGAATCGTTGGATTGCAGGAGTGCGTTTCCTGCCTTCGCTTCAGTATGTTGCAGCTCCCACAGCGAGAAACCCATTTGTTCTTCGGGTTTAGCGAGTGCAAGCGGGCGTCCGGACCATTGCTCATAGCGCTTCTGGCGCTCCGGGCCCCACTGAAACAGACCCACGAACTTCCCACTGTCGTCGACGGCACGTTCGTCAAAACTGCTTTCACGAAATGCATTGGCCGTCATGCCAATCGCCTGCTCGCGAGACAGCCCATGATTCAGATACCACTCGACCATGGAACGCGCATTTTCTTGCTGCGCGCCGTTGCCGAGAACGCCGTCCTGCTGATACTGCGACATCGTTTGATCGCCGCGGCCGCGCAGCCTGTTACCGAAGCGCTCAAAGCCATTCCAAAGCCGCTGCTGGGTGTTCTGCTCATCGCCGGGCGCGGCTTGCGGGCGCGGTCGCCCGCTCGCCGCATCGAGCCCGAACTGGATGCCGTTCAGGAGTCCATTAAGCGCCGGTTCGATGTCACTGAGAATGGTGGTCTTCAGCTTGTCATATGTGATGCTCAGCCTGGCCGAGGCATCGGCATATTCCTTAGCCCGTCGAATGTCGTCGTCCGTCGGGATATAGCTTTTCGCGGCAAGCAGGTCGGCGGCCACCTGCGCCGGGCCACGATTCAGAAAATCGACCAGCTGACCCGCGCCGGCAGCGCCGAGGAAGTTCTGGGCGCCGCCATACTTGCCCTGTGAGCGCAGGATCTCCGCGTACGCGGCGAGCTTCGTCAATACTGACTCAATCGACTCCATACGGGCCGGATTCGTCGAGATGCCAGCGGCCTGAAAGCGCTTCAGCGCTTCCGGATTGCGGTTGTTCAGCGCGTCGCTATACGCCTGGCGAACCTGCTCAATGCCGCCATTTGCCTGCTCAGGCGTCAAACCGGCCAGACGCCCCGCGTATTGGACGCTGTACGCGTTCTGCGTGGAAAGACCACTTCGAATCCCCAGATTGCTCATCGAGCGCACCGACGAAGCCCACTCGGACTCTATCTGAGCAATCTTTCCCACGAGCGCGGCCACCGCGCCGGTGATAAGCCCTGCCCCTCCAACAAATCGGGTGACGGCCGAGATTGCACCGCCGCCCGAAGTGAGACCCATGCTGATCGAATCGCCCAGCTTGTCGATCCTGCTGCTACGGATCTTGTTCCCGAGGCTTTCAATACTCGAGCGCACCTTCCCGATCGGGCCGGACGCGCCGTCCTTGGCGGTGATCGAAATTGCAATTTTGTTTGCCATAGGTTATCGCTGGAGAACGGAACCCGGCAAAGCCGAGCGCCTATTGCGCAAGTGCCTTGAATGATTTCGGGCAGAACGCGGGGTGAATCGGGTTAATCTGGGTCGTCAGTTCATCTGCACGCGTGGCATCGCGGTAAATCCGATTCGCCAGTACCAGCACTGGCATCGATGCGGCGAAGTCGAATGTCCGGATCGACGACAACCCGGCGCCACGCTTGTTCAGGTCCGCCACAACTGCAGCGCGCAGCGTGCGCAGCGCCTCATATGTATCGTCTTCACCCTGATCGCCTGCAATGTCGATCTCAGCGTCGAGCAGCGCGGAAACCTGATCTCGCATGCTCGCCGCGTCATCGCTCGACGTCGGCTGGTACCTTGACGAGGCAAGTGCAACCGAAGCAATCGCCGCGCGGCGGAACATGTCGCCGCACGCTGCCTGCATCTGCCCCATCGCCATCCCGATTACGGACGCCGTCGTCGTCCCGCTCGGCGTGAACCCAGATAGCGACGACAACAGCCGCACCGCATCGGCGGGGTCCGTCGTCGCGGCCAGCACAGCGGCCGTCAGGCCTTGCGCTGCCGCAGAGAAGTCATCGACCGTTGATGCGTCGAGCGCCCGTGCGGCCGCGTCAAGCGTTGACGACGCGGTCGTCACGCCGGCGCGCGCCACTGTCGCCGCCTCAATGAGGCTTTCCGTCGTTGCGCCGGACTGCGCCGTCGACGAACTCGGGTATTTGCTGAACGTCGGCAGCGTCGCGCTACCAGTGAACCTACCGAAATCACCAGGCAGATTCGTCAGCAGCTTGAACAGGTTCCGCGCGTCACCGACGAGGTTCTTCGCGTACGTGTACCAGCCGACGGCGGTATTGACTGCCTCGCCGAGCACCGCGGCGCCCTGCAGGATCGCCGCGCTCGCCTTCCGCGCGAAGTCCGCCGCAGCCGCGATGTTCAACCCACCAAACGCGTTCGAAACCGCCTGAGTCGTGGCCGTTTCGCTAGTCGGAAATGTCCTCGGCCCACCTTCAATGAATTCGAACTGGAATTCGAAATAGCGACCCTTCTCCCATCGCTCGATGGATCGAAAATCCATCAGGCTAACGGTGCGCCGGCCCAGCGTCGGGTGTACCAAGGAGCCGTCTCCGGCTGTCTCGCACGCCTCCATCAGCAAGTCACGCTGTGCAATGACATCGTCGCCAACGACGAATCCATACAGGCGGATTCGCCGTGTGCCGCGCCCGAGATCCTCAACCCACGGCTCATCGCGCTGCGGGTATTCATGCAGCTCTTTGCGACGTCCGAATCCGGCTTCGCTGCCGAGCGAGACGAAAGGCACGCCACGAAACGATGCCGGTCGCAACTGATCGAAATACGATCCAGCCGAACCGCCGAGGCGCGCAGCGAGTGAACTGGCAAGGTTCGTGATCCCGGACGCCGTGCCGAGCACCGCGCCGGCGCCGCCGGCGATATTCATGTCAGGCTCCCATCTGCTGTCTCATACGCCTGGCTCGCTCGAGCCGCCGCACTGACTCGGTAAAAGTCATGCCTTCGACGACATCCGGCCCCCATCGCATGAAATGGGTCAATTCGTCAAGGCGGTCTTCCCACCCTTCAGGCATGTCGGTGCACTGGGCGATCAGTCGTCCGAGTCCGGTGATCGCCGAACCTGAAAACCGTTGAAGTAGCCCACCGCGGCGAGAAAATCACGCGCGCACAAAGCGCGAACCGCATTCTTCGGATAGCCGCCCACCAGGCTGATTCGGGCGACTGCGGCGGCGAAAGGTCCGCCGGTGGCGGCCGCCTTCCGGTTCTGCTGGTTGGTCGGCTCGCAAAGGCTGAGAGAAGCCAGATTCAGCGGGCTTTCCTCTTTCGTGATCTGCACCGGCTTGACGAGGTCGATAACAATCTCTTCGGGGCTTGCCGACGGATTGGCAATCGCCGCGTGGCCGAACGACGCGATGAAGTCCTCAGCCTCGTTGATCTGGCTTCCGTACATCTGGTCGATCACGTCGATCGGCACGCCGCTCAGCAGCGCGATCAACGCGATGGATGTGCCGAATTGACCGGCGGATTTCTCCGCAGTCTCGTACTCGCCAGCCGTCGCCTCACGCAGCGTGATCTCGGTAATGGTTTTGGCAGAATCGCCTTTTCCGTACGTCAGCGCCTTGCGAAGCGTGATGGTTTTCGTATCCTGCATCGATCAATTCTCACTGACCGCGCCTTGGAGTCCTTCCCAATGCGCGGTGAATTTGGCTTCGGTGGTGTCGACTTCCTGTGCTTCGACCGTCCACATGTTCCGACCGATCACGGTCTTGCCATTGGCAAGCTCGAGCACGATCGTCTGGCTGCGCATCGCGTTGAACGCTGCAAGGCTCAGGCCGCCGGAATCGCGAATCGAAGCGGAGATCGACGGCGGCTTCGGTTTTTCGCTAAAACCGTGCACCGTATCCTGACCACTCAGCGACTCGCGCGTCACGGTGCCGACGTCGTACTTCAACTCGCCCTCGAGTTGATAGTTCACCCCGTCTACCGTCAGGTACGCGGTGCCAGCAATGAACGGCGTGTTGTTAGCCATCTGAGGCTCTCCACAAATAAAAAAGCCGCCTTAATGGGCGGCACACAGCGTTGACGGGGATGCTTACGACTGGCCGGTCGAGAGCCGGAACTGCGCCAGCAGCGCGAAGATGCGCAACTGGTTGATCAGCGTGCCAGGCCAGAGCACATCGACGCGGTTTGGATTCGATGCGTTCTGCTCGACGACGATCGCCTGCGCGAAGATGTCGCTTCCCTGAACGTAGCCTTCGTATTCCATCGCCTGATACTCGGCGATCTGATCGGCCTTGATGATGTTCGGCGTCACGATCCCCGAGCCCGGCGCGAAGCGCGTGCCGTTCGCAGCCAGCTTCACGCGCGCATACTTAGTCGTCACCATCGTCCGCAGCCGGCGCAACACATATGCCAGCAGGAACATGGTTTCGATTTCGAGGTAGCTGTTATCGGGCTGCCCGAACGCGTTGAGCTGGTACGAGGTAATCAGATTTTCGATTGCCACGGTACCGTCGCTCGCGACCGTGAATGTCGAGATGCCGTCATAGAGCAGCGTGTTGCGCTGGCTAAGATTGAACCGGGACTGCAGCGGCGGAGCGAGCACGCCGGCAAGCGCGACGGTCTGCATCGGGATACCCGGGTCGGCGCGCACGCTGACGGCGGTCACCGCTGCAAGCGCGGCGGCCCATTGCCACGACGGCGTCGGCGAGTCGTTGAAACCCATAATCGACTCATGCTGGTTGTTTCGCGCCGTGCCGAACGTCGTCAAGCCACCCCATGTGCTCCGGTACGCGCAGAACACGTGTCCGAATACCTGTTGCTGCCAGCTCCAGCGGCCAGTTTGGTCATTCAGGAACGACTTGAGCGCGTCGAGCGATGTCGTGTCGGTGAATGCACACGCGATGAAGTCGAACGGCATATCGAGCAGATTGCCCAGTGCCGTCGTCAACGTCGGGTTCGTGGCGCCGCCCGTCATCGCCGTGATCGTGGCAGCGAGACCAGTCGGCAACACTTCGTCAGCCTGCGCGCCCTGATAGTTGAAGCGAATATCGATGTCGTTGCCGACAAGGCCTTTGTTATCCGCTGTGAGCGTCACCGTGCTCGTCGCAACGCTCGCCGTGGCCGGCATCGCGGGAATCAGGTTGATTGCCACCGCGACAGCAGTCGCAACCTGAGCCGTCGTCATCCCAGCAGTCACCGGGACCGTCACGAGCTGGCCGGCGATATACAGCGAAATCGTGCCGTTTGCCGTCGGCGCCGATGTGAAGGCGATCGAGCCAGTAGCCGCCGTGGCGCCTGCGGCATCCTGCAGTGGCAGATACCAGAGCTCGCCGAACTGATCGTTCTGGCGATACGCCGCAGTCATCAGCGCCAACACAGAGTTCGCGCCCGCCTGCTGATTTGCATCACCGGTACCGGCCGAGATCAGCGGCACGTTGGGCGTCGCAACACCGGCCGCAGTCATAGGGCCGATGAGCAGCGCGCGCTGGTTCGCAACCGCCGTGTTCGCGTGCGAGCTGTCGATCTCCGCTAAGAAGAGCGGCGTGCGGATGTTCTGCGGGATCTGCTTGAATGGAATGGTCATTACGCGTTGCTCCCAGACTTCGCAGCGGCCGCAGCCGTCTTGTCCGCGCGCACGACGTCACCGTCGTTGACAGCGCGGTTCCAGAAAATGTCGTCTTCCGGCACTTCGATGCCTTCAGGCGGCAGCAATTGCTTCGTGACCGGATGCCGCACTTTCAGGCCCGGCGCAGGTTTAACGATCATTCGCCACTCCTATTAAGAAAAATTGACTTTGACGAAGCCTTCGGCTCGGCCGTCAGGCCCCGCCGTCCGCGGAGCGGGCGTCACGGCATCTGGGAAAGGTGGATTCGGATACGTGCCGTTCGGGTCAGCCACATTGACAAGATCGGCGGTCAGGTCAATCTCGGCGAGGGCCGCGCTGACGTCCGGATAGAACGTCTCAAACATCTCGACGCCGAGCGCGATGTCCATCGTTCCGATATGTGTCGCCCCCTCGGCGTTGACATCGGTGTTCGTCTCCATGAAGCGGAAGTTCTGCGTCTTCGCGCGCAGCGGCGCGCTCTTGAAAATCGCTGCCTCAATGTCCGCCGCAAACCCTTCGAGCACCAGCAGCGCCGCAGGGCCGGAAACCGCGGAGACCTCAACCCGCAAAAGGAATACGCTCGTCGTCGTGAACGACGTCTGCCCATTCGTACCGTTGGATTCCTTTCGGTCTTTGCCCTGCCGAACTTTAAGAACTGGCAGCTTGGTGGATGGCTGATTCCAGTCACCAGGCGACTGCAGCGCGATGCCGGGAATCATCCCAAGCACGGACAGGAGAAGCGCGCGATACTCCGCGCGCGCGGTTGGATCAGACATCGGTTTGCCCCGGTACGTTGAGCATCAGACGAGCGGCGCCGTGTCCATCTTCATGGACTTCGCGCACTTCCCATTGCTCGCCAGTCTTGATGATGGTGAGTTGATCGCCCTGCAACGGATACGCGTAGCCGGCGAACTGGGAAAGCTGAACGCCTACGGTCGGCTGCGTTGTGACGATCGTCTCGCCGGTCGTCGGGTCGACGCCAAAGAACGCCTTGTCATATATGCCCTGGATCGTGAACGATGCGCCGACGGATGGCAGATATGTGATCGCGGTACCGAAGGTCTTCATCAGCGGACCAAGAATCTTGCCGTCGACTGCATCGTCCCAATCCATAGGTCACTCCGAGTGCGTCACCGACACCTGGCCGCCGCTGATCTGCACGCCGTCCTGCACAACTTCCTCGACCTTTTCGGGCACGAGAAAGCCGAGTTCGCGTAGCCGCTTCACTTCCGATTCCGGAAGCTTCACGGTCTCGCCGGCCTTCTTGATGACCGGGTCCTCGTTCGGCTTCAACTGGTCGTGAATGGTGCGGCCACGCGCAACGACTGCTTCGATGAGTTTTTCGCTAGCCATTAGTGACCTCAGGCGACAGTTGCGGCCAGCGCGGCATTCACGCGGCTCGGGATGACGACGGGCGCCGACTGCATCATGATGAAGCGCTGTGCCGGGTCTTCTTTCAACCAGGTCTTCGGCGCGAACGGCAGCGACGCATAGTTGAACTGCGGGTCGATGATCTGACCGAAGGCGCGCGTACCCTGCAGGTCGGCGCCGGACATGATCAGCGAACCGTCCGGCAGCATCGGCTGCTCGACGTTGTTGTCGTCGACATACCAGTCGTTGTAGAGCCACAGGTCATACTGACCCCAGCGACCCTTATAGACTGCGCCGCGCTGAATCTGCGCGCCGACGTTCACGACATTGCCGTTCTCTCCGAGCGTCGGGTAAAGGATTGCGCCCTTCAGTACCGGGTCGAGCTTGAATCCATTCCACGACTTCGGGGTAAAGACGATGTCCGTCGCGACGGCGCCAGACGACTTGAGAATCGCCTGCTGCCACGTTTCAATGTTGCCGGTTGGGTTTGCGGTGCCAGCGGTGATGTTCGCCGCCGTCCACTGAGCGCCGCCAGTCAGAGCGACGGTCAGCGATCCATCGCGACCGAAATCGATGACGGTCGTCGGGAAGCCTTCGCCGCTGACAGTCAGCGTGCCGGTGAGCAGCACTTGGGCGGCCATCCATTCGAGACGCCGCGTCAGCATGTCGATCTGATCGTTGAGCTCAAACTCGAGGTTCATCTGCTCACGCACTTCCGGCGGGAAATCGCCACCGATGCGTTCGCCGATCATGCGACGGACCGGCTTGCGCAAATCCGGCGCACGCTTATCCTTGATGTAAGGCGGCTTGAAGGTGTTCGTTTGATACCGACGGCTCTCGACCATTTTGCCTTCGACCATCGGCGAGCAGAACGGCGACATGCGGCGCTTGCCGACGTCGACGTCGATCGACACTAGTTCCGAGTCGGCACTGATCATGTTGCGGAAGAAGCGGTCGAGCAACCAGCTCTGGGCCAGCTTCAGGTTCTGTACGACCTGAATCAGGGTGTTGGTGTCATAAATCAGATTTCCGGGCATTGCTCTCTCCGAGTTGTGAGCCCAAATGAAAAAGCCCCGCTCAGCGGCGGGGCTTTAAACATCCGTTCAGGTTACGAGTTAGCTCGGGTCAGCAGCAGTGACCGAGGATTTGAGATGGACGCCGAGCGGGCGCAGAGCGTCCGTTGCGGCCGCTGCAGTGATGCCGGTTCCGAGCGTCACTGCGTTGACGTTGAACTCGCCTTCGAGGTACACGCCCGCGATGACGTCCGCCGCGCTACCGTCCGCGTTATCAGCGAGAATAGCGGTCGGAGTCTGGCTACCGTCGGACGACGCCGATAGTGCAAGCGTGAATTTGCCGCTTGCCGTGATCTTGCCGAGCACCGATCCGCGCACATACGGACCGCCCGTCAACGTCACATTTCGCGTGACAATCTGCTTCGGGCCGGCGATCAGTTGATCCGGTACGAAGGCTTGCGCCGAAATGGACGGCACTTGGGGGTTCTCCCCCACCGAGGTGACAGTCAAAGTCATCTGTGAATCTCCGTGATTGGGGAGGGTTTAGATCTCGCCGCGGCGCATCTTGCCCGCCGTGAGGATTTGGTCGGCCATCGACGGCGCTGCAGAAGCGGGCGTCGATGCACCGGGGTTCGGGGTCACGACTTTCGCCATGCGCTCGTCGATGGACGGTCCGCGGCGCGGCGCCGGCGCAGATGCCGTCGTTGCATTCGCCTCCGATGCACGATCAGCGGCTGCGGCCGTCAGCACGCCAATTGCCTGCGCGGCGGTCATCTTTGTGTCGAAAGCCAGTGAACAAGCCTGCTTGACCGAACCGAGCTTGATGCCTTCGGCGACGATCGCAGCGCAACGAACGCGCTCGCGTTGGCGAGCGGCGCCAGCGCGGCCAGCGCGTTTGCCCTCTTCCTTATCGTCCTTGTCATCGGCTTCGGCGTCAGCATCGTCGTCGCTCTCTTCGGCTCGACGGGCTTCCTCGTCCTTCTTATCCTGTTCGGCCTTGCGCGCGGCTTCGTCCTCTTTGTCCTTCTCTTCCATGCGCTTGGCGTAGTCGTCGTCGGACTCGCCTTCACGCTGCTTGCGGTCGTCGTCATCTTCCGCGCGGGCCGCGGCGGCAGCCGGATAGCCGAGGAAATGGGCGAACGGCATCGCGCTCGCGAGCTTCGAGAGCTTCATGTGTAACGTCCTTAGGGGTTTGGTTTAGGCCGTAATCTGCTTGATCAAGGCCCGAAACGCGGCATCAGGCGCCGCCACTTCGTCCGCAAGCCCAAGCGCGACACCCTTGTCGCCCATGAACGTCGCGGCCTGCGTATCCCGAACCGTGGCGGCTGAGATATTCCTGTTGCGGGCAACTGTGTCGACGAACAGTTGGCCCATCGTGTCGATGTCGGCCTGAAAGCGCTTTTTCGCATCTTCCGACAGCGGTATTTCGCTATGGCCGTCCGCCTTCGTGTCGCCGTAGGTGATGAACGTCACCTTGATGCCGGCGCTCGTTAGCGCTTGCGACATATCCACATGTGCGCAAATAACGCCGATGCTGCCCACGCCACCCGTACGCGGCACGTAAATCTTGTCGGCTGCGCTCGCGATCGCATAAGCCGCGCTGTATGCGGACTCATTGAGAATCGCCCAGATCGGTTTGCTGCCGCGCGCCGCGTAGATCGTGTCTACGATGTCGAAACAGCCGGCGACTTCACCGCCTGGCGAGTCGATGTCCAGCACGATCGCCTTCACCGACGAATCGTCGAGCGCGGTGAACAGGTTTTGACGGATGCCGTCATAGCCGGTCATGCCCGACCAGGGGCGCAACGAACCAAGCTTCTGGACGAGCGTCCCCTGAATCGGGATGACGGCCACAGGCCCGACCATGTCGTAGCCGGTCCGGGGGTTATTGCCTGGCTCAGCGAAGCCATAGTCGTCATCTTCCATCGCCAACGGCGCGACAGTCGATCCGTCCAACCGACCGATCAAGCCGATGCCGAGGCGATCCGACAGCGCTGCAAGAACGATTTCCGCTTTTCGCGGGTGCAGCATGAGCGGCGTGTTGAAAACACGCTGCGCGAGCCGCGGCAGGAGATGGTTCATTGCGCTTGAGGTTCCTCAGTGACTTCCGCCGCCGGCGCCCCCATAAGAGTGGACGGGAGCGGAACGCCGCGTTTTTTGTAGTACTCGACCTCGATCGCGCGCTGATCTGCGTTGTCGCGCCAGTCGGTGCCGGTGGCCTGCGCCGTTTCTTCCTCGAGACTGGAGATCCCGCTCTCGATACCGAGGGCCTGCCCTTGGCGCTCCTTGAGCGGATCCACATATCCGCGCCCTGGGCCGATCCACCATGCCCGCGTGTATGCCGCGCGCGCCGACATGAAGTCAGGCGCACCAGCCGGCAGCGGGAGTTCGTCCACATCGAATGCCTCTTCGATGAAAGCTGCGTAGATCGGCATGCCGAAGCCGCGACCGAAGTCACTGCGCCGACGGTCGAACGTCTTCCATGCCTCGAGCGCCGCGGCGCGGTACGAGCTGTAATTCACGTCCGACCAGTTCTGGCTGATCTGCTGCGCTGACATTCCGGTACCAGCCGCGACGTTGCGCAGCATGGCGTTTTCGAACTCCGCGAAGTTGCCGGCCGGGCGTGCCGCCGACACCGTATTGATCGTCTCGCCGGGAAACAGGATCGGCAGCCTCGCGCCACCGAGCCGCAATTCATTCTTGTCGTGAAACTCAGTGCGCGCGTCCTGGTAGCCGTTCAGGGCTTCCTCTTCGCCGTCGCCGAGCGCCTCGCCGACCAGTTGCTTATCGAATGGGCTCGTGACGTACGCCCCGAAAATCGCGTTGATGATCGCCGCATCGAGCTCGGTGCCGTCGTACTTGATCAGCATCTTCAGACGCTGCAACACCGGCGTGAGGATGCCGGCGCCACCGCGGTGCTGGCTCGCGCGGTCGAAATCATAGTCGTGGACGATGATCGGCCGGCCCCAGTCAGTCTCGGCGGGGATGCGCTCCCACGTGACCTGCTTGTTGCCGCTGAACCAGTCGCCCTGATGCGCCTTGCGGATGTGATACGCAATCGGTGCGCCGTCTTCGTCGATCTCAACGCCGCCGCGCATGATCTGCTTGTCGAAGTTTTGCTGCGGATTCGACAGGCGATCAGGGTCGATCAGTTGCAGGACCGTCGCGTAGCGCGCGCCGAGGCGCAGCCGCTTCGGCATCCATCGGAGCATCCCGATTGCGTCGCCGTCGACGATTTTGTGGCGAAACGCCAGGCGCATCATCTGCGGAATCGTCAGCTTGCGCTGCGAGTCGCAAAAGTGGCCCGGATCTTCCGCCCACGTGCGCCAGCCAGCCTCGATCGCGCGGCCGAATTCATCCGCCCACACGTGGTCGAAAGTCTTCAGCCCCGTCTGCGCCTGCAACGCGCGATAGTCCGGCTTCGAGATCGGCCGGAAATCCGCGCCGATCACATTGTCGAGCGTGCGCGTAACCGCGGCAGACGCCCAACCATCGTTGCGCACCAGATCGCGCACGCGCGACACGATACGATCTCGGTACGGGTTTAGCTCGCCGTCGGGCGACCACAGGAAGGGATTCCAATCCCGCATGTGCTGGCCGCCCATGTCGGCGGCGTCATACGCGGTCTGGCTGCTGTACCCGCCGCCGTTGTTCAACGCGAGCGCACGTCTCCCACGCGCAGGCAACGGGTTACCGTCCGCGCCGAGGATCTGTACGTTCGATTGTGTCATCGTCGTGTGAATGTCAGTCGAAGTGCTTTGCGGGGTGCTCTGACGATTCCGAGCTGCGCCTGCATGAGTTGGATTGCCGCAGCAAGCTGCGCAAGATTCGCGCGGGTGTACGTCACTGACCGCGTGCCGTCACCCTGCGTGTAAGACAGCGATTCGGCCTGCGCCCCCGTCGACAACTGGATGTAGATTTGCTGCGCTTCCGCGAGGGAGTAACGCAGCGCGGTCTGGTCCATGCCCGCAAGCAGGCTGCTGTTCGGGTCGAAGCAAGGCAAGGCAAACCTCCCATTGGTCACCCAGCGAGCCGGCGAACGCGCGACTTCTTCGCAACCACTTCCTGTTTAATGATCGGGCCGTCCGGGCGTGCCGGCCGCACGATGTTGATTTCCTGAACGGTCGACTCGGCAGGCGCTGGCTCGACCAACTGACTAGTATCGGCCTTCACCTGTTCCACACGCCGGTTCAGCTTCAGCCCCATGTGCATGAGACCGCACAGGGCGGCATACCCATACACACGAATGTCGAGGGCCTCATTCGCGCGGCCTGGTGGCAACTCCCAAACCCTGAACTTCTGACCGTTCGCGATCTTCGTCACTGACCGCTCGGCGATGAGCTGCGCGAAGTAGTTGATGTCTCGGTCGCTCGGGAAGTGCATGTACCCGGCGGGATACGACACGACGCCGTTGTCTTCTTCGGGGTCGCGACGCAAACGGTCTCGGATCACGTCCTTGGCTGCGTTGACGCCAATGATTACCGGGCGAAACGTCGCCTTCGTTCTCGACGACGGGCGCTTCGTCGGCCACACTGGCGACCGGGCGCCGCCGCGCGCCGACTCGCCCTTGATCGCCCATATCCGCCGGCCGAGACGCGCCTTCGCGAACTCGTACACCTTCTGCGTATGGTGACCACCCGAGTCGATGCAAGCCGCCATCACCTCGAACCCACGGCCGTCGGCACGGCGCCATATCCGCTTCAGATATGCGTCAACGCGCGCCCATAGTTCAGCGCTCTCAGGATCACCCTCGAAGACGGCGTGATCGACCGACCAGCTTTCTTCGTTGTGCCCCCACGCGATGGTCTCGGCTTCGACGCGGTCGTCTTGCACGTCGAGGCCAGCAGTCAGGACGCCGGCGCCGTCAGGCACCTCTGCAGACCAGACTTCCGTACGCGCAGCAAGCCGCGCTTCGCTCAGCGCGCGATCACCTCGATCCTCGTATGGCTCGCCGAGCACGAGGTTGATGAACGTCTGACGAGCCAAAGGGTCGTCTTTGACTCGAAGCCATTCGGCAACGAGGTTCGACCAGCACGCATTTGGGAACAGGCTATACCCGGCCCATATATGAAAGCCTGCATGCCCCTTGAACGGTTTCGTCGCACGCCACTCGCCGCCCGCAACCATGTCGGGCTTGTCGACCTCATGGATGATGCAACCGCTGTGTCGGCAGACGTAGTAGACCGTGTCCGGCAAGCCATTGCCGTTTTCGTCCTTGTCCCACTTCATGCCGTACGGCGTATCAGGACCTCCCCACTCGAGCACCTGGTGCTCACCGCAATGCGGGCACTTCACGAAGTAGTAGCGCTGGTCGCTCTCTGCGAAGCTCTTCTCGATTCGGCTGTATCCCTTAACCGTCGGCGTCGAGCCGAGAACGATCTTCCGGTTCCAGAAGGTCTCGGACCGCTTGGTACCGAGAGCGATCTGATCACCTTCATTGCCGGCACCGTCGACCGGATATGCATCGACCTCGTCGAACATGACGACGCGCGACGTGATGCGCCTGAAGCCGGCAGGACTGTTCGCGCCGACCAGAGTCAGACTCGAACCGTTCTTGAACGTCTTGGCAAGGATCGTCTGATCGCTGCTCTTGGCCTTCTGATCCCCGGCAATTTCCGCAAGCACCGGCGTGTCGCGCAGCATGGGCGCGATTTCGGTCTTCGAGTAGCTCTCCGCATCCTCGACCCGCGGCTGCACCACGAGGATCGGCGACGGATCCTGATGAATGAAATAGCCGACAGCATGGTCCATCAACTTCGTATAGCCGACCCGCGCCGACTTCATTACGCTGATTTTCTCGACCGACGGATCGGTCACGGCATCCAGCATGCCTCGCTGGTAACCGAAAGCACGGAAGCGTCCAGTCTGGGCGCTTGTCTCGCGCGACAGCACCGCATAGCGCTCCGCCCATTCACTCAGCGTGAGCTTCGGAGGGGGAAGCAGATTTTCCCGGCGAGCGGTAAGCAGACCCGCATACAACGCGTCATGCCCTTGGGCATAGCGCCGCGCGTTATGTTGGGTTGCCAGCTCCGTCACGGGTTAGCTCTTCGAGTGCTTCTGTGATGATCTCCTGCAACATGTCCTGCAATTCGGCAGGCGTCTTACACCGGTGTAGGCGCGGGGCCTGTTCTGCGGGAATCGACAGCAGGCGTGTTCTGACCTTCGCATACTCGGCGCCCACCGCCTTCGCCACCTCAGTGACGTCGACGACGAGACCGGAATCGCGGTCGTATTCGAGCTGAGCCTTCAGCCCAAGATAGTTCTCTTTGAAGCATCGTGCTTCGTCGAAATCGAGCAGCTCGACGGCGCCAGTCAGAATCCTGCCGGCGGCATCGTCAGCGCTCTCACCCGGCGCGAGTGTTACCTCGCTGGCTGCCTGGGTAACAGTTTTGCGTTTGTTACCCTTCAGCGGCGGGGTAACACTTTGGGTAACAGCCGGCGCGCCATCGCGGCGGTACCTTTTCAGGTTGGCGTTCGATGCGCCCACATCGATCTCATCGCCCGCAAACACAAGCCAGCCGCGCTCCTTCCACTTCGTCACCGTTTTCCGGCTAACGTCGTGAAGTGCTGCGAACTCGCTTTGATTCATGGCGGGGATCTGTTACCTGTTACCCAAATTTGGAAAGTTTGTATCTAGAGAAAGATCGCGCGCGCGCAGTGCCCCCGAGTGTGATAGGGCGCGGAGGACCCCCCATCGCCTGTGCTTGCTACGACATCGACACGCCTCAGAGCAGAAGAGAGCCCCCGAGCGCTTGGCGGTGAAGGGCGAAGAGCATTCCGCGCACCGCTCGAAGTGGACCTTTGAGGACGGCGCCTTGCGCTTCGATGCGGCCAAGCAGTCATCACAGACCAGGGCCTTCTTCGCGACCGAAAGCACCACCGTTCGACTGAACAGCGTCCCACAGTGCTTGCAGGCTACGGACCGATTGACGTATTGAGCGTTCAGCGCATTCTGCTGACGGGTGGCCGGAAGAAGGTTTGCGCGGCGATTGTCCAACGTGTTGTGGTTTTCATGGTCAACCTCAAGGTGGTCGGTGTGATCCATGCCAAGCACAACTCGATGCATCCGCAATGTCACGTTCTTCCCGTCGCGCATGGCGTTACGAACCGCATACACGCCAGACCCACTCCCGTTCGGCTTTGCCTTCCATCGCCACTTCGACAGATAGGCCACCATGTCGTCATCGACGATCGCGAATGCGTGCTCGCCGACAGCGTATTTGCCAGTCAACCTGATCAACGCCATAGGAACTCACAGTTTTGCCGTTGCCACCGCCTTGGCCATGGCCTTGTCGAACTCGCTGGCGAAATTCGCGTCGACTGACTCAAGCGCGCGCTCACCGAACTCAAGATGACACCTGACAGGAATGGCGTCGCCGAATCGGATCAGCAACTTCAGATGCCCCGTCGTGTTGGCGCCGCGTATCGCTACGCCGCGCTTGCCTGACCGCTTGATGACCTTGGCGTTCTGCGGCCGCTGCCACACCCCGCCGATCTGATCGCCACTCTTCGTCTTGATCGTTCCAACAAAGACGTCAGGGCGCGACTCCAAACGCTGCATCGCGGATTTGCTGAAGTTGCCGTACTGATTGAGAAGGGTCTTGTCTTTTGGGTTGAGCCATGTCTTGCCTGAGCCGATCAGCTTGTGATTGCCGCCAAACTCGTATGGCGCGAGATAGGCGGCCGCAATGTCCTTGATGAACACCACCGCCTCGAGGTTGCTCTTGCGCGCCGCTTTCACAGCGACTGAATTGACGGTGAATGGCGTCGGTCGATCGAACACCTCAGGCATCGCCTTCTTCTCTGCAGCCTGGGCATTCTTCGCCACAGCGGTAAGCGTCTGCGCAATTGCAAACGGCAATTGCTGCTTTTCGAGTTGGCTCAGCGATCGCGTCAGCTTCTTCAAGTCAGCAGATACGCTGATCGCGAATGACGCCATCGAAGCCTCAAATAAAAAAGCCCGACACAGGCCGGGCGAATCCAACGACTCTCATCGTATGGAGGAGACGGGTTGAAGGCTAATGCTCGCGGCCCGCATGGCGCAATGGCCGTCTATCGACGCGCGCGGCTGGTTGCCTCACCTTCAGGTTGACGTCGCCCGGCTGTGCTCTGCATAGGCCGCCTACGCGTTGCGGCGTCAATCTGAAGACCCAATCCAAAAAGCCCGCTTGCTTTCGCATTGCGGGCTTTCTTTACTGACGACTTCGCCTACCAGTTGGTAAGCAAAGCTCACGCCGAAGCGGAATCAGTAATCTGTCGCAGATCATAGAACAACTTTTTCGGGTTTACAACCGTCTTTTTGAATATTTTCTATGACATGGTGGACTGAGAGTATGGCGATGCGCTTCGAGATCGCGGCATGCGCCTCTGCCAGCACGAGATCGAACGGACGACCCCGCAAGTTCGCCTTGTGCGTCTTTCGCATCCGCGTCTGGACCTGCACAGGAGACATGCGCAACACATAGGTGTACTTGAGCACCCATTTATAGACATGGTCCGCCATGCTCGACCAGGCCGCCTCAACCAGCCATCCGTCCTTCTCGACCGGCGTCACCACTGCGGGCGCATTGGCGCCATCGCGTAGTGCAACGCACATGTGTGCCCATTGAGCGCATACCCCACTGTGAAACTTGGGTGATCGCACGGTGAATCCCCAGTTGTCGAGCCGGTGCTCCATGTTCTTGAAATCGCTCATCTATCCCCCGTGCGGTATTTGTTGCATCGAATCATGTTGAATACGTCTTGCTGTGCCTTCTGTCGGCCCTTCCGGCACATGAACTTCCTGAACCCGGGTGTGTAGTCTCGGTCCAGATCTCGACACCCGGCGCACGTCGTTTCCTGCCGCTCCTGCACGATGATCATCGGATCGCGCTGCTCGGCCAGCCTCATACACAGCCCACCGCTGCGCGGTACTTTGCGTAGGGCTTGCGGATGTGCTGATCGAACCGGGCGCGCGCCTCGGCGTCGTGGTCGAGATCCGCGCGGCTGGCGACCTTGCAAACCGCTCGAATGAACGACGCAGCCATGCTCGGGCCGTTGCATGGGTTTTCCTGAATCAGGCCCACCCAATCCCAGAAGGCTTGCTCGTTCGACCACATGCCAGCCAGCTTTGCAAGTTCTCCGCCCTTGCGGCGTTCGGCCGGCGCGCTCACATTACCACCGTGTAGTGAATGCCGTGATGCATCAGCCAGTCGCCGAGCGCATGGCGCAGATCGACCAGCTTCGGCCAAACGAACTCGACTTGAACGCGGCCGTCGCTCAACACGTCGATCTGGCCGATGAGCGGGCAGTCATCGAACGAGACGAGTTTCTCCTTCGTGACACTGTCTACCCACTGGCGGCTCGATGCGGTCAACGTATCGGGGACGTCGGCGTATTGGATGTAGGCGTGTGCGCTCATGCATATCCCCTTGGAGGCGGAGGCCCAAACGAAGGGCGATCTGATTGGACATTGCCTTCTGCTATGTCGATCACACTTCGTAAATCAGCGTCCATCCAAGCACGCTGGTAGCCACTGACGCGCGAGAAGCGCCAAAACTCGACCTGGACGATCACCCTTCCTCGCCATCCGAGCCGATAGCGCGTTTTACCGGTTAGCTTCATTGCATCTCCCTTACGTCCCACTCCAGATCCCCGCTGGCGAGAAAAGGCGCCAGCGTGGTGCGGTTGTCATTCACATATGCGCGGGCTCGATAAATGCCATCGCCGACCCAGCTCAGATCACCCGGGAGGAAACCGGCCCGATGTTGCTCTGGTATCCATGCGTCGACCCACACTTGACGCGGGCCTCGATAGTCGGATGCATCGCGCGCGACTCGATAGACCATCGTCTCGATTTTTTTGGTCTTCTCGTACGTGATATAGGCCGCCCTGCCTACACGCCGGCCATGCCTGAAGCGCCCGACACCATCCGGAATGACGACCAGCAATCTCAAGCTGCCTCCTGCGTTTCCAGTCCCATCTTTCGAGCGCGTACCGGCTTCCACCGCTCATAGGCTCGGTCCCACAAGTCGTACTTGACCTGCTTCGGCGTGCCGACGCGGTTCTGATCTATCCACTCGTGGCATGGCGCGCAGCCGGGTACGGTGTAGATGTTGTCGGCCTTGCGCGCGCCCGCTTTTCCGTGACGGCTTTGGTTCGAATGGCAGTCGACAACCGACTCATGCGCCCATCCGATCGAGCAACACACACCGGTCACACGGAGATAGCACTCTTCGCCGCGGCACGCATCGATGAATCTCTTGCCTTCAGCCACCGTGACGCGCTTGGGTCGCGGCTTCATCGCCGCCTTGCGAACCAGTGTCTTCGTGTTGCGGTCGAGCTGCGCCTTGAACACGCCCGGCTCTGGACGCTTGAATCCACTGCGCGCCATCGGCTTCCGGCTAGGTTTGATAGCTGAACGCTTCATGCCGCTGCCCAGTTGGTGTCGTGGCACACCACAGCAGCGCGCGATAACACCGGGAACTCGCCCGCCAAGCCGACCAAATGGGCTGCCATAAAAACGCGCAATCCGAGGTCGCGAATGAGGCGATGCTCGATCGTGGCGCCGCGAGAATTCTCCCAGCCCGGAAGCAGCGCAATGCCTTCGCACTTCTCGGTCATCATTGCCGCAATGTCGACGCGCATGCATTCGAGCCAATCGCCGTCGTTGCCTTCGTTGAGCTCTGCCGGGTTGACGATCTCGAAGCCCAGCGTACGGAGCCGCGCCGTCTCAGCATGGAACAGTGGAAAGTTAAGTTCGGGATAGCCTGTCATCGGGCCCGCGAGATAGAGCTTCATGCGGCCACCTGTTGAACGAGAGAAGCGAACGGATTCGTCGCGCCGGCGCGCATCCGGAGCCGCTGTCGGTAGCCGCGGCAGCACTCAGTCGCCGTCATCCGCGCGGGGCGACGAGCATCCGGGCCAACGCCCAATTCCCAACGCGCTGCCCAGTCACCGGTGAGCGTCTCGCGCGTCCATTCAGCGATGCGATATTTGGTGCCCCGCATCTTCGACAGAAGGTTGTGTACCGACTGAACCTGCGCACCGATCTGCTTCGCCAGCTGTTTGACGGTCATGCGCTCGCCGTTCGCGAGGATCGTCTCAAGCGAAAGGTCGATCCATGAATAGCCGGTCCGTTCGCTGCGCGATACCGATCCGACAATTTCCAACCGACTTGCTTCGGCTTTCGCAGACGCGTAAGACCTACCAGGCAGCCGGCGGGAGACGCCCAGCTTGATGGATTCAGTACCGGCGTAGATCTGACGCAGGATGGCGCGCTCTGCATCGGTCCAAGTTGACGCTTCCGAAAAGCGAATCCCCTTCCCGGTCGCGTGCCCCTTCGCCGATTCCCACGTACGGCCCGGCAATCGATGCATCTGGCTGATTAGCGGTGCACCTTCTTTCGCAATGGCCTCGAGGATCGCGTTCTCCTCGTTGCTCCAACGCTTGCCGCCCATTACTTCACCTCCGTGATTTCGAGGCCTCTACGGGCCATGAAACGTTTCTTGGTTAGATATTCACGAGTGCGGACCCCTTTCACGTCCTCGATTACCGTTTGCCCATTTTTCTGATAGACGAAGTCGGCGATGTACTTCCAGACACGAAACGTCACTCCGAAAGCCTTGAAACCCTGATCGAGAATGAACGGCACCTGCAATTCCAGTTCACTGATCTCGCCACGCGCCTGCATCTGCACCAGCTCGTGCCAGCGCGCCATCTCACGCTTGCTGTCAAACTTGATGCCACCGCTTTCGCACTTCTGGTTGCGGTACTTCGGCGCCTTCGTTGGGCTCGCTGGTTTCGTCAGGCGCTTGATCGCTTTGCCGAGCGGCGCCGGCTGGCCGATCTGGGCAGCGACTGCGGCAGATGCTTTGACGCTCTCCGAGATGCCGTCGGCGACCTCGTCGAACGTGCTGTGCGGCGCATTGCCGGTGCGGCGCATCAACTCGCGCTCGGCAAAGCTGCGGCCGACCGTCGTGTCTTCGCGCACACGTGCCGTGCCGACAGTCTTCGTACCTTCCGGGTAGCGCAAAGCGTTCGTGCGGCTGGTCATTACCGAGCCCCAGACCTTGAACAGGATTGCAAGAGCGCCAGCAAGCACCATAAGCACGGCCCAGACGGCAAAGCCGAGCCATAGCGGGCACGTGACCCACCACCACGACCACGTCGCGACGCGCCGATACCGGCAAGCTTCAGGAAAAGGAAAATCGCGAAAACTAAACCGCCGAGACCGATCGTCATTGCTGTTGCTCCTGTTTTGCGATAGCTGCCCGTACACGCGCCGCAATAGCGGGCACTACGTCTTCGTCAGTGAATGAGATGCCCAACTCCGTCGCCTTCGCCTTAATGCCGCTTGCCGACTTGTCCCAATCGCCCGATGCGCGGGTGCCGTCCGGATTGCGCTTGATCGCCATGCGCCCCTTGACGTCGCCATAGCCCTTCGGGCTGATCAGGTAATCGAAGCCCGCGTGCGGCGGGAGATCGACCTTGTCGCGCACAGCCGGGAAATACCGCTTCCATGCCTCTGGATCTGCCGCCAGCTTTCCGAGGAACGCCCGGATTGCGCCAGCGCGCGCCTCAACGAAGACCGCCTCATCCACCGTGCCGATACGCTCCCCGAGTGCCCCGTTAAAGGCTCGGATCACGGCAAGTTCGTCATCGGTGTACGCGGATTGGATTTCGTCCATCCAACCGCCGGCGTTCAGCCAGGTGCCTGCGTGCGGGATGTACTGCGGGTTTTGCCACTGCTCCGAAGTCTTGGCACGCCCAAGACCTGCCATCAGGTCGTTGAAGAGCTGCTCGTCCGGGTTGCGTTTGGCAAAAGCCTTCTCTGCCGTGGTCTTCGATTTCTTTTTCGGGTATGCCGCCCAGAAAATCTCAAAGCGTTCTCGAAGCGAGCGCGAAAGGTTTTCTTTTGGAGTTGTCTTTTGGTCTTTTCTTTTGGAGTTGTCTTTTGTGGTTATCGTTTCAATAACCCCATCGTTATCGTTTTGATAACCCTCGCTTATCGTTTCGATAACCTCGCTGTTATTGTTTTGATAACCCCATACCTTCGAAACGTTCACCTTCGCCTTGCCCGTCCACTGGGCGTAGGCCTTATTCACAGCCAGACACGCTGCGTACTTGCCGGGCGTCTTGATGAGCACGCGCATAGCTACCAGCTCTTCAATGGCCGTTGAGACGTTCGGCGGCATGATGCCGGTCTTGTCATGGAACTGCGACAGGCTAACCTCGTCCGCCTTCTTGTTGTAGCCGTAGGTCTGACGGCACATCACCAGCATGATCTTGTAGTGGCGCTTGCCGAGATCAGCCAGCGCGAGCGCCTCCATGATCCCGTGCGCGACGCGAGTGAATCCGTCCTCGACCTGGACCGAGCGAGGCTGTTCGGGCATGTGAATGACTTCGGCGAGTGCCATGTTAAGCAGCCGCCCCCAGCTTCACGCGGTAAATGTTCGTCCCCATCAAGGGGAAAACATCCAGCAGCCCCGCGCTTTCCAAGTGCAGGATCTGCGCGCGAACGGCCGACGCCGACAGACCGCACTTCGCCGACAGAACTCGGATGGACGGCTCGCATTCGCCTGTCGATTGCACGGCGAAGTCCGCTAGCGCCAGCAGCACGATCTTTTGCGTATGACCGAGATCCTTCTGCCAGGCGAGATTGACGAGGTGATGGCTCATAGGTTCCTCAGTGGCCGCACGGCAGATCGCCAGCCAAGGTTTGGATCGCGCCGCACGACAGGCAGGTCTTGCGGCCCTGATGAATGGGCTTGATGCCGAACGCTTCGGCGATTTGCCGGTGAACGTGAAGATGGAAGGCGTCAATGGAGTGATCGCCGCCAAGCCACGGTCCACCATCGTGAAGAACTACGGCGTCGCCGGCTGAGCCCCAGTCTTTAACTTCGACCTCGATACGATCGGTCGTGACGTCCACGCCGGCTGTCAGAATGGATTCGCCCGGAAAGAGCGTGGGAACGCGCGTCATGCAGTCCGCCGACGAACAGGGTTGATGGTGATCCCGCTGATACGGCACTTGCGCTCCGGGCCGAACTCGATCAACCCGTCTTGACGCAACTTGTTGAGGCGCGCAGAAACTGAGCTTTTCTCAAAGCCCGTGCTCTGTGCCAGCTCGCCGATGGAGAAATCCCGGCCAGCCGCCATAGCCAATAGCAGAACCTCGCGCTGAGTAGCCGAAAAAAGTGGCACCTGCTCATAGAACGCGGCCACGGCCGTTTCCTGCTGGGCAATCTTCATGATGGGCTCCAATTGAGGAGTACTAAATCGGGACATAAGACGCCTGGATCGCAAGAGGCTTATGTGTCGATTCATCCCATTTGATGCGCCGGCCGGTCCTGCCGAGTTGTTGCACTGCCCTACTTCGTCCCCTCGTGTCCCTTTTTGGGACGCGCTTCGAATGCGACTACCAGCGGGTGTGAGTACCCGTATGCGCTCTTGAGAACGTGATACCCCAGCAATTCTGGTGTCGAGACGCCTGCCGATGCCGCGCGTACCGCCAAATCGGCCGCTTCGGGTGCAGGGAGTTCAACAACCAAGCTGGTATTGCGTTGCGTCATGCGGCCACCCGCGTCCCGTTCTGGGCCGAGTTGGCACTGCGGTCAATCAGGTTCGCTGGCAAATTCCCAACCGTGCCAAACAAAAACAGATCTGCCATGCGAGCCATAGCCGCCGAATCACTGTCAATGCCCTGCAACGCCTTGAAAGCCTGCATGCCGTCATATGTGCGATCGGAAAGCCGGGTCTTCACTTCGTTTCGATACTCGGTGCGACGTGACATTTCTTCCTCCTTTCTCAAAGAACTGAATATGAAACTGGTGAGCACCTTCGGTTGTGTCAAGATTTCGTTTCCACACGATCAACCCATCAACAATCGAGGCACTCATGACCTTCAGTCTGGACAACTATTCGCTCGACATCCCCTGTGGAAAATGCGGCAAGAAAATCCCGGAGACGATCGGACGGTTGAAACGCAATCCGAAGCTCACCTGCGGGTCGTGCGGAGCCGTCACCGCCGTCGAAGCGGACGAGCTCAGAAGGGTCGAGCAATCCATCAAGAAAGCCTTGGACAGCATCGGGAAATCGTTCGGCAAGCGCTGACAGACGGCCAATGGCCGCCTCGACTGCGTGCGAATCGCAAACCAGCAGAGTTTTGTACGCAGCCATTTTCAAATCACCATCCGCGCAGACTTGCTGCCTTTGTTGGTACCGCCGACGGGCGGCTGAACGTCATCGCTCGCCGCCGGAGCATCAGGATCCTGAATAAAGTTCGGCGGGATGCCGTCCATTGGATTCGGATAGAGAGATGGCGCAAGTTGATGCGGCGTGAATCGCCAATTGGTCTTTTCAGCAAGCCAAAGAACGCGCCCGGGCGGCAAACTTTTGCGCCACTTGCTAATCGCCCAAGGGCGTACATTAAGCATCTTGGCAACAGCGCTGTCCCCGCCAAGAAGGTCAATGGCCTCGCCGACGTGAGAATTCGGAATGGGGAGTGTGGTGTTGTCCATAGCCACACATTACTACTTAAAGTAGCTTTTGACAACAACAAAAAGTAGAAATGACTGCGAACCCGCCGACTGGTAATCTTCTACCTATGGTAGAAAAAAAGAATCTCCCGATCCGGTATCCGGATTTTGGCGCGCGGCTGCTCCAGCAGATGGAACGGAAGCACATCAAGATCGAGGGTATCGTGTCTTATTTCAAAGAACGCGGTGTGCCCATCACTTACGAGATGGTGCGCAGGTACACGCTTGGCCAGGCAATGCCGCGCCAGGAGAAGTTGCGGATGCTGTCCGACGCGGTAGGCGCGCGCCCCGAGACGCTCGTCTACGGCCAACCTTCCATATATGAGAATTTCGGCATCGGGGTACCCGACCCAGCCGCAAATGTCAAATCCCCGATTACAGGTCAAAGCGGCGTCTTAATCGAGGCAAAAACTCCCGATTCGACGAATAACATTAACGAAGGGAAGACGTCCGATGAGCCGCCACTGAGAGATGGCCGTTCGTCCATCAGCGCCAGGCCGATTCTGGCTTGGGACGACGTCTCAGAACTTGGCGAAGAGTACGTCTTGATACCGCGATTGGAAGTGAAAGCATCGGCGGGCAACGGCCGCATCGCCTGGCATGTCGATGAAAAGGGACAAAAACAAGCCTTCCGCAAGGCTTGGTGCATGCGATTCGGCATCAAGCCAGAACAAGCTGCGACGATTGTCGCAGAGGGCTACAGCATGGCGCCGCGCATAATGGATGGCGACTCACTCGTGGTCGATTATCGCGCCACTGAGCTCATCTCTGGCAAGGTGTACGTTCTCTCGTTTCAAAACGAGATCTACGTAAAGCGAGTGTTCAAGAGGCCCAACGGAGCCCTTACCATACGCTCCGACAATCCGGACAAGGCCCTGTATCCAGACATGGAAATCGAGCCAGACGATATACCGAAAATCGAAATTATCGCGTTGGCCGTGGCCATCAGCGGCGGCCTTTAAATCGCAGCCGGGGTAGTCGTGAAAAACAGAAACGCCGTCGTCGCGGCCTGTCTTTCGTTGTTTGCTCAATTCTCTATGGCCGATGAGCCGGGCCCGACTATCCTCCTGGCCCCTGCGTCAGAGGTGCGCGCCGCATGCGAGAAGCTACCCCAGTCTGGAGTCACATGCATTGATGCGGGCGCGCCTGTCGATCCGTCCGCGCTTGGCTCCGGTTCGATTCCGATGTCACAGGCCGACTATTTCCTGTTCGACCGCACCGACCAGCCGGCTGTGAAAGGATTCTTGGTTCTCACCAAGCTAACTACTGCCGAAGGCAACGACTATTATTCCGCAGTCCCTGCGGTATTCAAGTCGGGGTTCGCCCGCATTGGGTGGACGAAGACGGATCTCTATTACACTCAGTTCTGGGAATCGATCAAGGGCACCTTGAATTTCCATCTGCCTAATTCGAATGTCACGAACCGTTACCTCGCGAGCATGGATGAGCAGATCTCGAGGGAAAGAGCCGCCGCCGACAGAAAAGTGGCGCTGAACGCTGCGAGAGAGGAGCAACACGCGGCCGCTGCGGCCATGGCTGCGTCCGAAGCGGCGTATCGCGCGACACCCCAATACGCCAAGGACCAAGCAAGAAAGGCGGTCGAGCAGTGTAGGTCAGACATGGCGCGCGCCCGCGCAGCTATTGCAAAGGACGATCGCATCGCGCAGATCGCCGGCTATCAAAACGCCCTCTTGCGCCGGCAGGCGGCGGCGATCATCGTCAATTGCGAAGATACGATCGCCAGAAATGGCAACTGAATCCCCCCCCCTCTAGGCCTTTTCGCCTGCGGATACAAATTTTCTACTTTTAGTTGTTGACAAAAACACTACTTAAAGTAGAATTCATCTCAAGCGCTGGATGACAGCGCGAACCGTGACAAGTGCCCTAAGTTGAGCGGATTCTCGCGAGTCCTCTGTTCTTAGGGCGCATCTCACCAACTTCCAAAGTCTTGGAGTGAGAGATGAACGTCCGCAAAGCCATGCATCGTGCTGCAACCAAAATCCTCGACGGCCATTGCCGTTTCGTCGCGCAGCTCGGCCGCACAGTAGTTGTTCTCTCCCTCTCTGATCTGGCACATTGTCCGAAGGCGCGCATTCAAGTTGCCTTCGCCCGCGGTAAAGAAGTTTTGCCGCGGTGACGGGAGACATTGAGATGAGCACACTGCACGCACCGGCGCCTCGCTTCACCGAAGCAACGCGACCGCTCAATGAGATCGAGTACTTCGAAAACGGCGGCATGACCGATGCCGAGCTGACGCAGTATGCGCGTCGCACGACCAAGCGCCCGCTGCTGTGCTTCGCCGCGATCGTTGCCGCGCCGTTCGTCGTCGAGGGCCTTTGCCGTCTCTTTGGTGCCTGGTAATGCGCGACCTCAAATTCCTGGCCCGACTCATATTCGCGCTCACCGCGATCGTGCTGATCATGGCAATCACCCAGAAGTGGGACGACGCCGAGACCGAGCACGTTCGCATATCGATGCGTAACACCTGATCCCGTAAAGGCTCACCGATGTACACAGACCTCGATCTCTGTTTAGCAGTCCTTGGCAGCTTGTGGATTGGCGCGTGCTTTGGCGTGATCGTCGGTGGCATCAACCGGGGAGCGAAGAATTCTGAGCAACGCAAGCCGTTTCACGTTCCCCTCGCTCACCGCGAGTTTGAACACGAATGCGATGCGCACGGCTATCCGCGCATCGGGGACTGAATAACCCCGACTTGTGGGCGCCGTACTGGCCCACTCTTTTTGAGACTAAAAATGATCTCGATCCAGTCATCCTCGTTGAAAGAGGCCCTCAAGCGAGTCGGTCCGTCTGTGGATCGCCGCTCGCACATCACCGCGTTCCAGTCGGTACGAATCCGCGTCGACGGTGTCGTGTTCGAAATGATCGCCGCCGGCATGGATGGCCAGGCGAAGTATCGCGAAGGCCGCCTCGGCGATCCCGCATTGACGATGGACATCTGCGTGCACGCCGACCGCCTTGCGCCGCTGCTCAACGTGTCTGGCGACTGGATCGACGTCACGCTGCAAAAGAACTCGCGGGCCAAGTTCTCCACGGCGGGCTATGCCGTAACAGTGCCGACTCTGCCCGGCGACACGATGCCGCTCACGAAAGCCGAGGGCGATGTAATTGCTGACTTCGACATTGTCGGGCTGTCCGATCTGGTATCGAGCGTGGCCTTTGCCGCCAACGAGAAAGACATTCGCGAGTTCTGCCGCGGCGTGTGGATCGAATCCGACGGCGCGCAGCTCACCGCGACCGCAACGAACGGGAACATTCTGGCGACCGCACAGGTAACGACTGCGGCGCCCGAGTTCGCCGTGCTTCTGCCGGCGCGCGCCGCTGAATTGCTGGTGGACATGGACGCGAACGTCATCGCCGAATTCGAGGACGACGCCTGCCGAATGCTCGTTGGGCTGAATCCGGGGCGAACGTTCGAGTTGCTCGAAGCGTGAGCGGCATCACGTGGTTCGCTCTCGCCGTATTAGGCGCGATAGCGGTGGGCGTGGGGTTGGGTCTTATCTATGCCCGAGTGGCGCGAAAGTAGTTCAACGGCGGTCCGCTTGGATCGCTTTCTCAAGGAGATGCAATGCAACAGCTTCAGATTCCACCGCTGGCCGAAGGCGAAGTATATGTCGGCGCACTCGGCGACAAGAACGGTGACGTCTACCACGTGATCCTGCTGCCGGGTGACAACGACGATGCCACGTTCGAAGCGCAACTCGAATGGGCCAAGAGCATCGGCGGCGATTTGCCGAACCGCATTGAGCAAGCCATGTTGTTCGCCAGCTTTCGCGATCAATTCGAGCAGGATGCTTACTGGTCGAACACGCCCGATACCGATCCCGGCTATAGCGGTTGGGCCTGGTTTCAGGGCTTCGGCAACGGTGGCCAGGACCTCTACCTCAAGCACTACGAGGTTCGCGCTCGTGCCGTCCGCAGATTGCCCATTTAATCATTCAGTAATTTTCAAGGAGCAGGCGCAATGACGATCACGCTTGAGGCCATCAAGGCCGAGCATACAAAGGTTACCGAAATGATCGCGGCTTTTGAGAAGCAGTCGGCTACGACCGAGTATCGCGTCGCTGCAGCAACTATCTCGCTCGCGGCTGGCGAGCGCTATGCCGGGATCATCCTCGGCGAGAACGGTGAAGCCGACTACCACCTCATCCTGCTGCCCGGCGAGGCGGAGGAAATCAGATGGGAAGACGCTGGTAAATGGGCGGCAGAGCGCGGAGGTGCCCTGCCAACGCGTCGCGAGCAATCTCTCCTGTTCGCGAATCTGAAGGGTGAATTCCAGTCGGCCTGGTACTGGTCTGGTCAGCAGCACGAGAATGATAGCGGTTGGGCCTGGTTTCAGGACTTCTACTACGGTTACCAGCTCACCAGCCGCAAGTACGACGAGCTTCGCGCTCGTGCCGTCCGCAGATTGCCCATTTAATCATTCAGTAATTTTCAAGGAGCAGGCGCAATGACGATCACGCTTGAGGCCATCAAGGCCGAGCATACAAAGGTTACCGAAATGATCGCGGCTTTTGAGAAGCAGTCGGCTACGACCGAGTATCGCGTCGCTGCAGCAACTATCTCGCTCGCGGCTGGCGAGCGCTATGCCGGGATCATCCTCGGCGAGAACGGTGAAGCCGACTACCACCTCATCCTGCTGCCCGGCGAGGCGGAGGAAATCAGATGGGAAGACGCTGGTAAATGGGCGGCAGAGCGCGGAGGTGCCCTGCCAACGCGTCGCGAGCAATCTCTCCTGTTCGCGAATCTGAAGGGTGAATTCCAGTCGGCCTGGTACTGGTCTGGTCAGCAGCACGAGAATGATAGCGGTTGGGCCTGGTTTCAG
>Ga0255336_100722_pt1 | contig 39934 bp, 36 predicted proteins | sample MeOH1_35cm_T3_17_FD_189102 | JGI IMG/M metagenome (GOLD analysis project Ga0255336, IMG submission 189102) | Sandy soil microbial communities from University of British Columbia, Vancouver, Canada - MeOH1_35cm_T3_179 | ecosystem: Engineered > Artificial ecosystem > Sand microcosm > Unclassified ...
TGTCAAAGATCAATCACTTGCAACACTTTGTGGTGTTGCCCTCTGAACATTTCGTCCCGAGGTGAGCCGCCCATTCTATATCGTTTTTCGTTTCCGTCAACACCCTCGTGAATCTTTTTTTCGAGGTCGCCGACGAGGCGATACAGCTGCCGTAGCGTTCGTCTTTCGACGTGGGCCGCTGCGGGGAGGCGAATAATACCGATTCCTGAGCCTCCCGCAAGCCCTTTTGTGAATCTTTTTTGAAAGCGGCGTTAAATCAGGCGGATACGCGCGAAGTTTCGTTTGCCCACCTGAAGCACACCCTCGAAACCGGCCGTGAAGACACGGGAAGCGTCGTCGACGACCTCGCCATCGATACGCACGGCACGCTCCTTGAGCTTCCGGTTTGCCTCGGAGTTGCTCGGCGTGACCCCCGCCGCGGTAAGCAGGGCGGCAAGACGAAAGCCTTCGGCAGGCGTTTCGATATCGGCCAGAGGCAGCAGACTGGTGTCGCCTTCGCCTCGTACCACCGCATGCCAGCCGGCAATGGCCTGCTCGGCCGCCGCCGCGTCGTGGAAACGGGTGGTCAGTTCGCGGGCCAGGCGAAGCTTGGCATCGCGCGGGTTCAGCGCTCCCGAGGCGATCTCTGCCTTCATGCGTTCGATATCGTCCATGGAGACGTCGAAGCTGAGCAGCTCGAACCAGCGCCACATGAGCTCGTCGCCGATTTTCATGGTCTTGGTGACCATATCGATGGCCGGCTCGTTGATACCTATGTAGTTGCCCAGCGACTTGGACATCTTGTTGACCCCGTCCAGGCCCTCGAGCAAGGGCATGGTCAGGACGATCTGCGGCGCCTGGCCATGGTGCTCCTGGAGCGCGCGGCCCATGAGCAGGTTGAACTTCTGGTCGGTGCCGCCGAGCTCCACATCGCATTCCAGCGCCACGGAGTCATAGCCCTGCACCAGCGGGTAAAGAAACTCATGGATGGCGATGGGCTGTTCGGCCTTATAGCGCTTGGCGAAGTCGTCGCGCTCGAGCATGCGGGCCACGGTGTGCTGGGCGGCCAGGCGGATCATGTCCGCCGCGCCCATCTTGCCGAACCATTCGGAATTGAAGCGCAGCTCGGTCCGGTCCCGGTCGAGTACCTTGAAGACCTGCTCGGCGTACGTCTCGGCGTTGGCCAGCACATCCTCCCGGGTGAGCGGCTTACGCGTGACGTTCTTGCCGGTGGGGTCGCCGATCATGCCGGTGAAGTCGCCGATCAGGAAAATGACCTGGTGGCCGAGGTCTTGGAACTGGCGCATCTTGTTGAGCAGGACGGTGTGGCCCAGGTGCAGGTCCGGGGCGGTCGGATCGAAACCCGCCTTGATACGGAGGGGACGGCCCGTCTTCAACCTGGCTTCGAGGTCTTCCTTCTTGATGATCTCGTCCGCGCCACGCGCGATCAGCGCCAGGGCCTGCTCCAGCTCGTTCATGCTTTCTCTCTATAGTCGTGGGTCGTCGGCCTTCACATTTGTCTGTGAAGACGCCGTGGGGGTTAATTGTGCGTTAACCCAAAGATGCGATGCAAAGCCTTGATGGGAAAGGCGTTGACGCCGTTTGCACGAGGCCGTTATGGTACGCGACAACTCGGGGCGAGCGGATACAAGAAAGACAATGGCTGATCAGAACAGAGGCGCGCACAGCGCCCGCAAGCAGGCGATCCGTCGCAAGGCGCAGCGCCGTCATTCGCACTTCTACGATAGTCGTGCGCATTGGTCGTTCAGTCGGAATGCTTCGTCGGAGCCCCTGAGCTGGTCGCGTGAACGCTGGATCCTCGCGGGTACCGCCTTCCTTCTTGTCATCCTCTCCGCCCTGGTGATCCCGGCCTGGGCCGGCGCGATGAAGTCGTCATCGATCACTGCTCCGGCCATCGCCACCAAGTCTTCGGCCGCCCCGAGCAGTATGGTCACCGCGGAGCCCCTCGCCCACGCCATCGTCCCGCTCGCCGTGCCGAAGATGGACCCGGCCGCGATCAAGCCCATCGTTCCCGTCGAGGAATGGCAGACGGTGCAGGTGCACCCGGGCGAGACGCTCGCCGACATCTTCCTTGCCCAGGGTCTTTCGATGACCGACCTGCAGCACGTCATCGACGGCGCCGGCGGCACCAAGGTCTTCCACCAGATCAAGCCCGGCCAGGAATTTCAGTTCCTCGTCGGCGGCGACCATACGCTCAAGGGCGTGCGCTTCGACCAGGACGAGGCGACCATCGCCACCCTGCGTCTGGACGGCGCTTCGCCGCAGCTCAGCACGAAGACGCGCGACGTCCAGCGTCGCGAGCACATCTCGCATGGTGTGATCGACAGCTCGCTGTTCGGTGCGGCGTCCAAGGCCGGCATGAGCAACGCGATGGTTCTCAAGCTGGCCGAAGTGTTCAAGTTCGATATCGACTTCGTGCAGGACCTGCGCGTCGGCGACAACTTCACGGTCATCTATGACGATGTCTACAGCGACGGTTCGTACCTGCGCGAAGGCGACATCGTAGCCGCCGAGTTCGTCAACCAGGGTAAGCGCTACACGGCGTACCGCTTCAAGAACAGCGACGGCAAGTGGAGTTACTTCAGCGAGGAAGGTCGTCCGCTGACGGGCTCCTTCCTGCGCATCCCGGTCGACTTCACGCGCATCTCCTCGCAGTTCAGCGCGGGTCGCATGCACCCGATCCTCGGCACGATGCGCGCGCACAAGGGTGTCGACTATGCCGCCCCGAGCGGTACGCCGATCCACGCCGCAGGCGATGGCGTGGTCAAGTTCCGCGGCTGGATGAACGGCTACGGCAACTTCGTCGTGATCCAGCACAACGCGACGATCAGCACCGCTTACGGCCACATGTCCCGCTTCGCCAACCTGCGTGTCGGCCAGAGGGTGAGCCAGGGCAGCACCATCGGTTTCGTCGGCATGACGGGACTCGCCACCGGGCCGCATCTGCACTACGAATTCCGCGTCAACAACGTCCAGCGCGACCCGCAGACGGTGACCTTGCCGAAACCGGAGCCGCTGCCGGCCGCACAGTTGGCGAAGTTCAAGAAAGAAGTGGTCGGTCCGCAGTTGGCCCGCCTGAATCAGGTCGACAACAACACGAAACTGGCGCGCGCCGATACCGCTTCGCGCGGCGACGATTGATTCGGTGACGAACTCGGACGGCCTCTACCTCGGCCTTATCTCCGGGACCAGCGCCGACGGCATCGACGCCGCGCTGGTCCGTTTCGAGGACGGGCGACCCTCCCTCGTCGCCGGGCTCACGCATCCCTGGGACGATACGCTGCGTCGGCGAATCCTCGCCGTCGCCCAGGACGAAGACCGCCTTGCGCTGGACGACTACGGTCGTCTCGATGTCGCCGTGGCCCACGCATTCACCGATGCGGCGCAGGCCGTGCTCGAAAGGGCCAGGGTCTCGCCCACGGCCGTGACGGCCATCGGCTCGCATGGCCAGACGATTCGCCACCGCCCCGACGGTCCCCTGCCCTTCACCCTGCAGATCGGCGATCCCTCGGTGATCGCCGAACGCAGCGGCATCGACACGATCGCCGACTTCCGGCGCCCGGACGTGGCCGCGGGTGGTCAGGGTGCGCCCTTGGTGCCCGCCTTCCATGCCACGGTCCTGCGGCCGCCGAACGGCGCCCGCGCGGTCCTCAACCTCGGCGGCATCGCCAATGTCACACGGCTGTCCGCCGGCGGCGACGTCACCGGTTTCGACACGGGTCCGGCGAACGGGCTGATGGATGCGTGGTGCCTGCGCCACCGCGGCGAAGCCTTCGATCGCGACGGACGTTTCGCCGCCTCCGGCACCGTCGATCCGGCCCTGCTCGCCGAGTTGCTCGACGATGCCTACTTCGTCCTGCCGCCGCCGAAGAGCACGGGGCGCGAACACTTCCACCTGACCTGGCTGGACACGCACCCTCGCGTGGCCGACATCGCACCGGAGGATGTCCAGGCCACCTTGCTCGCCTTGAGCGCGGTAACGATCGCCGACGCCATCGAACGCTACGCCGCCGATGCCAGCGATGTGATCGCCTGCGGTGGCGGCGTGCATAACGCGGCGCTGATGCGCGCGCTGGCCGAGCGCCTGCCGGCACGCGAGCTCGTGTCGAGTTCGGCCTTCGGCATCGATCCGGATTTCATGGAAGCCATGGCGTTCGCCTGGCTGGCTTATCGACGGGTTCGCGGCGAGCCGGGGAATCTGGCAAGCGTTACGGGGGCGCGGGGTCCCCGCCTGCTGGGCGCGCTCTACGCGGCGCCCTGAAGCCTAGAACGATTCGTCCGACACACTGGACTGACGCTGGGCCGCGTCCGCAAGTGTCGTCGGCGACGCCTGGGCGAGTGCCGCGAGGGCTTCCTGGAAGGCCGCCTGCTCCTCGGCATCCCACGCTCCGGTGAGGTGCGCGATGTCACCGGGCTGGAGCAAAAGCTCGCCGAACACGTCGCCTGCGCTGAGGCCGAGGCCATAGCGCAGCGCATGCAGGATCACTTCGTTGATCGACCAGCGGCGTTCGCGAGCGAGCGTCTTGATCCGCTCGGCCATCTGCTCATCGATGTGTCGCACCACGATATCTGGCACGTGCGTTACCTCCTCGCGCATGCCCCCTGTGCGGCAGATCTTACACAGTTTCGGCAGTCCGTTGTGTCGGCCTTACGGCCTGTCCGTTGGGGTCGGCAGGCGCCGCCAGAGCAGGGCCAGGACGACCAGCGTGGGCACGATCGAGACCGTGCTGATCACGAAGAGCGCCGGGTAGCCGGAATCTTTCACGAGGAATCCCGACATCCCGCCGATCAACTTGCCGGGCAGATTGGCCAGTGAGCTGAGCAAGGCGTACTGGGTCGCGGTGAAGCTGCGATTGACCAGCCCCGACATGAAGGCGACAAGGACGGGCCCGGCGAAACCCTGCGCAAAATTATCGCCCGACAAGGTCGCGACGAAGGCCCAGGTCTGCCCTGGGTTCTGCGCCATCAACAGGTACAGCATGTTCGACAATGCGACGCCGAGCGCAGCCACCGCGAGCAGCCGGCGCATCTCGAAGCGGGTGACCGCCCAGCCGCCGAGCAGGGCGCCGACAATGCCGACGATCACGCCGTACACTTTCGACACTTCGGCGATCTGGGTCTTGCTGAATCCCGCATCGAGGTAGAACGGGTAAGCCATGACACCGAGCATCTGGTCGGGCAGGCGGAACAGCGCCACGAACAGCAGCAGACCCAGCGCCAGCCCGAGGCCATAGCGCGCGAAGAAGTCGCGGAACGGACCGATAAAGCCTTCCTGCACGGCGACACGCAAAGGCACGCTCTCGCGCACCCTGTGTTCCGGCTCCCGCGCGATCAGCACGGTGACGATCGGCACGACCAGCAAGAGGCAGATCGCCATGTAGCCGCGCTGCCAGCCCACCTGGTCGGCGATGAGCAGGATGCCCGCGCCGCTCGCGATCAGTCCGAAGCGGTAGCCAAGCGTATAGGTGGCGGCGAGCGCGCCTTGCGCTTCCGGCGGGGCGATCTCCACACGATAGGCATCGACGACGATGTCGATCGTGGCGCCGGCGAAGGCCGCAAGAAGCGTGGCGCCGACGAAACGCGGGAGCGATGCGGTCGGCGGCATGAACGCCATGGCCATCAGGCCCGCGGCGAGCAAGAGCAGCGCGAACATCAGCCAACCGCGACGCTGCCCCAGTCGGCAGAACAACGGCAGGCGGAACCGGTCCACCAGGGGCGCCCAGAGGAACTTGAAGTTGTAGCTGAAGGTGACGTAGCTCGCCAGACCGATCGCGCCGTAATCGACCCCCGACTCCTTGAGCCATGCCGACAGCGTATTGCCCACCAGAAGGAACGGCAGGCCGGATGCCAGGCCGAAGAACAGCATCGTCACCGCGCCCGGTTGGGCGAACGCGGCGGCCACGCCGCGTAGCCCCTTGTAGCGGGCTATCCCGGTTCCTTCGGTCACTCCGCGTAATCCACGGTATAGGGCGCATGGTCGGAGAACCGCTCGTCGCGGTAGATGGAACAGCTGCGCGCCCGCGCGCCCATCCCCGGCGTCACGATCTGGTAGTCGATGCGCCAACCCACGTTGTTAGCGCGCGCCGCGCCGCGGTTGGACCACCAGGTGTACTCCACCGCGTCCGGCTTGATCGCACGGAAGCTGTCCACCCAGCCGATCTCCTTGAACAGCAGGTCGAGCCAGGCGCGTTCCTCGGGAAGACAGCCGGAGTTCTTCTGGTTCGAGGTCCAGTTCTTGATGTCGTTTTTCGTGTGGACGATGTTCCAGTCGCCGCACAGTACGTACTCGCGGCCGCTGGCCGCCCACTCGCGCAGGATGGGCGTGAGCCATTCCATGACACGGAACTTGTATTGCTGGCGTTCGTCCCCGGACGATCCCGACGGGATGTAGAACGAAACGACGCTGAGGTTGCCGAAGCGAGCTTCGATGTAGCGGCCTTCGCAGTCGAAGTCCTCCCGACCCAACGATACGCGCACCTCGTCGGGCTCGCGCTTGGAGTAGATGGCGACGCCGCTGTAGCCCTTCTTGCTGCGGGCGTCGTGATAGAAGCAGTGGTGACCGTCCGGGCGGAACATGGGATCGGTCAGCTGGGCTTCCTGCGCCTTGGTTTCCTGCAGGCAGACGACGTCGGCGTCCTGGGCGCGCAGCCATTCGAAGACGCCCTTGGTGGCGGCGGAGCGAATACCGTTGGCGTTCAGCGAAATGATGCGCATGGGACCCTGGGATGCGTTTGACGAATCCAGCCATCATACCGGGCCCATAATGGCGGCATGAAGAGTGCCATTCGTGTTCTACCCGTGGATGCCGATGTCCGGCCCGGCGTGCTCGGCCTGCGCGTGCAGGACACGCAGCTGCCCTTCGTCGGCCGCATCGCGGATTCGCTGGCCGACGTGGCCGTGTGCCCGGGCAGCGAGGCACTCGCCCTCGTCGACGACACCGCGGTCGGCTATGTCCGGATCGACCGGCGCGCCAGCGCGATAGGCGACCACCCGCTCGCCGAGGGTGCCGTAGCCCTGCGCAGCTTCATGATCGATGCCGGGCGCCAGGGCCAGGGCCTCGGCGGCCGCGCGCTCGACGCCATCCATGCTTATGTGGCCGGGCGCCACCCCGATCGCGAGCGGATCCTGCTCACCGTGAACGTGCGTAACGAGGCCGCCGTCCATGTGTACCGCCGGGCGGGGTATCGCGACAGCGGCGAGCTGTACCATGGCGGACTGGCGGGACCGCAGTTCGTACTGTGGCGGCCGCTCCATCCCTGGAACCCCTGAGAGAGACACCGACGTGCACGATTACCAGCGCGAATTCATCGAGCTCACCCTGGCCCGCGATGTTCTTCGCTTCGGCGAATTCACGCTCAAGTCGGGCCGCATCAGCCCGTATTTCTTCAACATGGGCCGGATCGACTCCGGCGCCGCGCTGTCCCGACTCGGCCGCGCGTATGCCGAGGCCGCGACCCGTTCCGGCGTGCCCTTCGACATGCTCTTCGGCCCGGCCTACAAGGGCATCGCCCTGGCCGCCGCGACCTCGATCGCGCTGGCCGACTCGCACGGCCGCGACCTGCCCTGGGCTTACAACCGCAAGGAAGCCAAGGCCCATGGCGAAGGAGGCATGCTGGTCGGAGCGCCCCTCCAGGGCCGCGTGCTGATCGTGGACGACGTCATGACCGCCGGCACGGCGGTCCGCGAATCGCTGGACCTGATTCGCGCCCAGGGCGCCGAACCCGCGGGCGTGCTGATCGCGCTCGACCGCCAGGAACGTGGGCAGGGCGACCTTTCGGCGGCGCAGGAAGTCGCCGCTCAGTTCGGCATTCCGGTGATCGCCATCGCCACCCTGGCGGATGTACTCACCTACGCCGGCGAAAAACCCGAGCTGGCCGCCGAATACGGCCGCCTGCTGGCGTATCGCGAGCAGTACGGCGTGAAGGCCTGAGCAAAACGGCGACTGCGTCACGCGGGGCCGGCCCACGTGTTGACCGCGCGTGGCCTCGCGCCACTCGCTGGCTATACTCCCCCCACAGGAGGGGACACCATGCGTGCAGTGCGTTATATCCTGGCGGGAGCGACGCTGTGCCTCGGCACGGCGGCCTTTGGCGCCGACAACACAACCAATAACAACGGCTTCCGCTACAAGTGGAAGGACGCTTCGGGGCATTCGTATTTCAGCGACAGCCTGACCCAGGATGCGATGAAGGCCGGGTACGACGTCGTCAACTCGCAAGGCGTCACCGTGCAGCACGTGGATCGCCAGATGACCGCCGACGAGCGCATCGCGGCGAAGAAGGTCGCCGACCAGCAGGCCGCCGCGCTGCAGGCCGAGCAACAGCGCCAGCGCGACGACGCCCAGATGCTCAGTGCCTACCCGACCGAAGCCGCGTTCATGTCGGCGAAGAACGCCGAGGTGGAGAACTTCGAACAGGCTGCGCGTACCACCCGCCTCAATCTGCAGGGACAGGAAAAAGCGTTGGCCGACCTCCTGACCCGCGCCGGCGACCTTGAGCGGACCAAGCAGCCGGTACCGCCCTACCTCAGCCAGCGGATCGCCGAGCAGCGCAACACCGTCGCCGCGCTTCGCGCCACGCTTCAGCGCCAGCAGGCATCCAAGGACGCCGCACGGATCAAGGTCGACGCCCAGCTGGAGCACTATCGCCAGCTGAAAGCCGCCGCGAACGGCGGCTGATCGCCGCTCAGAACGGCAGCACGAGGTTCCGGTCGACCGCCAGCAAACGCTGGCGGAAGGCCTGCTTCACCCGCTCCAACGCCTTGGCGCTGTCCGCATCGAAGCGGAAGATCAGCGCCGGCGACGTGTTCGATGCGCGCACCAGCCCCCATCCGTCGGGCCAGTCCACGCGAATTCCGTCGATGGTCGTGATCCGCGCGTCCTCGAACGTCGCTGACGCGCGGAAGGCTTCGATGAATCGGACCGGCGCGCCCTCGTCCATCGGCAGCCGCAGCTCCGGCGTGGATACGCTGGTGGGAAGGGCCTCGAACAGCGCGGCGACACTGCGTTCCTCGAGGTCGCCGGCGACGATTTCCAACAGCCGTGCGGCGGCATAGATGCCATCGTCGAAGCCGTACCAGCGATTGTTGTCGGCGAAAAAGAAGTGGCCGCTCATCTCGCCGGCCAACGCGGCGCCGGTCTCGCGCATTTTCCCCTTGATCAGGGAGTGGCCCGTGCGCCACATCAGCGGCACGCCCGCGGATTCCTGAATCACCCGACGCAGGTGTCCGGTGCATTTCACGTCGTAGATGACCGTGGCGCCCGGGTTGCGCGCGAGCACGTCCTGGGCGAACAACATGAGCAGCCGGTCGGCGTAGATGATCTCGCCACTGGCCGTGACCACGCCCATGCGGTCGCCGTCCCCATCGAAGGCAATGCCCAGGTCGGCGCCGATCGTATGGACCGCCGCGATGAGGTCGCCGAGATTGCGCGGATCGGAGGGATCGGGGTGGTGGTTCGGAAACGTCCCGTCCACGTCGCAATACAGCGGCACCACCTCGCAGCCGATTTCCTCCAGGACCCGTGGCGCGACCGCCCCGGCCACGCCATTGCCGGCGTCGACGACGACTTTGAGACGCCGTTCGGCGGACACGTCGCCGGCGATCTTCGCCACGTAGGCATCGATGATCGGCTGCTCGCGCCATGTACCCACGCCGTCTTCCTCGAGGCGGCCCTCGGCGATGCGACGATACAGGTCGGCAATGGCACCTTCGGCAAGGGTCTCCCCACCGACCACGATCTTGAACCCGTTGTGGTCGGGCGGGTTGTGGCTACCCGTCACCGACACCGCACAGCCGGTGCCGAAGTGATAGGCGGCGAAGTAGGCCACCGGGGTCGGCACGGCGCCGAGATCGATCACGTCGATGCCGGCGGCGCGCAGACCGTCCGAGAGGGCTCCCGCCAGTTCGGCACCCGACAGGCGACCGTCCCGGCCGACCACGATTTCGCGCAGGCCGCGCTCGGTCATCAGGCCGCCGATGGCCTGACCGATGCGACGCGCGATATCGGCGGTCAACTGCGTGCCGACGATGCCGCGAATGTCGTAGGCGCGGAAGATCGCCGGGTCGAGCGCGACGGAGGCCGCGCGTACCGGCGCCTTCGCGGCAGGCAGTGGCACGTGGGCAAGGCCCGGAACGGCTGGCGGCGGCAGTCGCGGTTTGCGCTCGACATCGGCGATCAGGACCTCTTCGGGTTCCGCGGCGATAACAGGCTGCTGCCGTTGCCGCGCCCACAGGAGAACGACGCCTCCGGCTATACCGACGAGGGCAAGCAGGACCGCGAGCAGTTCGGAATGCGGTATGACGATGAACGCTCTGGGCAGCGCCGCGTACACATAGAGCGACGTTCCCTGCACCTGCTGTCCTTCCGGCTCGAGCTCGCCCGAGCGCGAACCCACCGCGTCCAGCATGAGGCTCTCGCCGCCACCGCCCTGGCGCAGTTCGAGGCGGCCACTGCCGGGCGACGACGCCATGAACTTCCGACGCATATCGTCGAACGGATATTCCAGCCAGACCCAGGCGCGCACGGCCCCCTCGGCGCCCACCGGTTCGGCCACCGTGAGCCGCCGCTCGTTGCCATGCAGGGAACTGGAGGCGAGAGGGGCGCCGCTCGCGCTCAAGGCGCCCATCAGCTGTGCCGCCTTGGCGTATCCGAACTCGCGGTAATTGGCCCGGACCACCTCATCCAGGCCACCGCTGTAGATTTCGATGTCGGACGTCGTCGGCAGCAAGCGGCGAAGACGCGCCGCCGTGGCGGCGCGATCGTCGATACCTTGGGCGACCTCGGGGTCGGCGAGGGCTCGGACGAGCTGGGTGTGCCTGGCGGCGTAGGCGTCGCCGAGATCGCGAACGGCCTGGCGCTGCGCCGCACGCGTGCGCTCCGCCGCATCGCTCTCATCGGCAATCAGCCATGCCTGCCAGGCGCAGAATGCGCCGCCGGCGATCAGCAACGTGGCGCCGATCAACGGCAGCAAGCGTCGCATATCGATGCGAAGCCCCCGCTTCGCCCCTCCCTCGTTACGCCCCATGCTGCCCCTTGCTCCCCGTTGCCTTGTCAGCCAATACCCGTCGAACCGAATCCGCCTTCGCCCCGCAACGAAGGGGTGAACCCGTCGACGATACGCAAACGAGCCCGTCCTACCGGCACCAGCAATAATTGCGCAATCCGGTCGCCCGGCGCGATGGTCAGTATCGCGTTTCCGCGATTCCAGCATGAAATCATCAGGGGGCCCTGGTAATCGGCATCGATCACGCCAACCAGGTTGCCCATGACCAGACCCTGTTTATGGCCCAGCCCGGAGCGCGGCACGATGAGCGCGCACCAGGCGGGGTCGCCGATGTGAATCGCCAGACCGGTCGGCACCAGCACGCTCTCGCCCGGCGCCAGGGTGACCGGCACGTCCACCGCCGCCCGCAGGTCCATGCCGGCACTGCCGTCGGTGGCCGGTTCGGGCAGGGGAATGGTGTCGCCCAGGCGGGCGTCGAGGATCTTCAGTTCGATGTCGATCAAGGCTCAGGTTCCGGTGCCTGCGAGAAAACGTTGGGCGATCTGCGCAACCAGTTGGCGCGCGAGGTCGGTCTTGGGCATCTGCGGCAGCGCGGCGCCGCCGTCGCGCCAGTAAAGCTGCAAGGCGTTCTCGGCCACTTCGAACCCGCGGCCTGGGCCCACCTCGTTGGCGGCAATCATGTCGATGCCCTTGCGGCGCAGCTTTTCCTGCGCGTACGCGGCCAGCTCCCTGGTCTCCGCCGCGAAGCCAACCAGGAACGGACGGTCGGGAAGCGCGGCCAGCGAGGCGATGATGTCGGGATTCTCTTCCAACTCGAGGCGGAGCGGGTTGCCGTCGGTCTTCTTCAGCTTGTGGTCGGCGGTGTCCGCCGGGCGGTAATCGCCGACCGCGGCGGCGCCGACGTAGATGTCGGTACCGGACGCGGCCCTGAGTACGGCCGCCTGCATCTCGCGCGCGCTGCGCACGTCGATGCGGGTCACGCCCGCAGGGGTTGGCAGCGAGACCGGGCCCGCCACGAGGGTGACATCGGCTCCCGCGTCGCGAGCGGCGGCGGCGACGGCGAAACCCATCCGGCCGGAACTGCGATTGCCGATAAAACGCACCGGGTCGATGTCTTCGTACGTAGGACCGGCGCTGACCAGTACCCGGCGGCCGCGTAGCGGCTGCTCGCCGAACGAAGCGACCAGGATGTCTCGCAGCTCATGCGGCTCCAGCATGCGGCCGGAGCCGATATCCCCGCAGGCCTGGTCGCCGTCCGCCGGGCCGAGGATACCGACGCCACGAACCCTGAGTGTCCCGACGTTCGCCTGGACAGCGAGATTCGCCCACATCTGCTGGTTCATGGCCGGCGCGACATAGACCGGTGCCGCGGTGGCGAGGACCACGGTCGAGAGCAGGTCGTCGGCGAAGCCGTGGGCCAGCCGCGCGATCGTATCGGCGCTGGCCGGGGCGACCAGCACGCGCTCGGCCCACTTCGCCAGTTCGATATGCCCCATCGCGGCCTCGCCCGCCTCGTCCCACAGGCTGACGCGCACCGGCTGGCCCGAGAGCGCCTGGAACGTGGTGGGCGTGACGAAGTGTGTCGCGCCTTCGGTCATGACGACACGCACCTCGGCGTCGAGATCGCGAAGGCGACGGACAAGCTCGCAGATCTTGTAAGCGGCGATACCGCCGGTTACGCCAATCAGGATGCGACGCTGGCGAAGACTCATGGCGGAACGACGCTGCTTCGGAGGGCCAGTTAGCTTAACGGATTTCAGGAAGGCCTTTTTTTCAGAATGGTTCTATCGCCAAGGTGGGGCTGACAACTCTAAGTTGTCCGTCAGGCCGTCACTCCGGATGGCGAAACAGGAAGTGCGGCATATGAAAACGGGGGCGCCCAGGCACGCCGGTGTTCGCGACGCGCCGGCATCATCGAACGACTACCGGCCACGGCCGATCCATCAATGGCCCGAAAGCGAGCGCCCGCGCGAGCGTCTGCTGGCGCATGGCGTCGCCGCGCTGTCCGATGCCGAACTGATCGCGGTGCTGCTCGGTCATGGCACGGCGGGCTGCGACGCCGTGGCCATGGGCCGCGCCCTGCTCGGTCAGGCGGGAAGTCTAGGACGGCTGCTCGCCGATCCCGATCACCTCCCGGCGGTCAGCGGGGTCGGGCCCGCCAAACGGGCGCGTATCGTCGCGGCGCTGGAGCTTGCCCGGCGCTCGCTGGGCGAGGACCTCGCCGACCTGCCCCACATCCAGAGCCCCGCCGACAGCGCCGAGTACTTCCGGGCCCGGTTACTTCATCTCCCCCATGAGGTATTCGCCTGCCTGTTCCTCGACACACGTCACCGGGTGCTGGCCTATGAGGAACTGTTTCGCGGAACGATCGACGGCGCCAGCGTCTATCCACGGGAGGTGGTCAGGGCCTGTCTGCGCCACCGCGCCAGCGCGGTCATCCTGGCGCACAATCATCCGTCCGGCTCGGCCGAGCCCAGCCGGGCCGACTGCGAGATCACGCGCGTGCTGGTGGAGGCCCTCGGCCTGATGGACATCCGGGTGCTCGATCATCTGGTGATCGGCCATGGCGAGCCCACGTCGATGGCCGACCTGGGGATGCTCTGACGCGCAAAAAAAAGACGACGCGAGTGCCGCTCGCGTCGTCCGGGGCCATCTTTCGAGGGAGGGGCGTCGATAACCCTTGTGCCGTCGGCCGGGGAGACACCGGGCACAGGGAGAATTGTGACGACAGCCAGTTACAACGCCGTGACGTGTCGAAAAACAGCTCGTGACGGCTCAGGAGGAATTGACTTATGCACATTCACCGGGTTTCGCACTTGGGCGTCACATCTGCTGTCCTCGCGGAGGTCACCGACGTAACACCATGTTTTTACAGCAAATGACTTGTTACGCATCGATGTCATTTCTCGTATGCCCTTAGCACATGCGATTTCGGCCGTTCTTGCCCACAGAGTTATCCACAGGCTCGGGGACATCGCGGTGAAGCCGGGCGCGACCGGCCGGGGCGCCCCTTCTGATAGGATTGCCGGTTCCATATCCGTGTCCCGACTCCCGTGAAACAAGAGCTCAAACAACTCGTCCTGCAGGCCATCGGGGCGCTGCGGGAGTCCGGCAAGCTGCCGTCCGACTTCGTCGCACCGACGTTCGTGATCGAGCGCACGCGCAGCCGCGAGCACGGCGACTTCGCTACCAATGTCGCGATGATGATGGCCAAGGCGGCCGGCCGTAAGCCGCGCGACATCGCCACCGACCTGGTCGAGGCGCTGCCCGCCTCGGCCCTGGTCGGCAAGGTGGACATCGCCGGGCCGGGCTTCATCAACTTCTTCCTCGCTCCGGCCGCGTTCCATGCCGAGATCAGCCGGGCGCTCGCCGAAAGCGATCGTTACGGCTACAACCAGGATGGTGGCGGCCGCCGGGCCGGGGTGGAGTTCGTTTCCGCCAATCCGACCGGCCCGCTCCATGTCGGGCACGGCCGCGCCGCCGCGATCGGCGACAGCATCAGCCGCCTGCTCCATGCCAGCGGCTGGAAGGTGACGCGCGAGTTCTACTACAACGACGCAGGCGTACAGATCGCCAATCTGGCCCTGTCCACCCAGGCGCGCGCCAAGGGCGTCGCACCGGACGAAGCGGGCTGGCCGGAATCCGGCTATCGCGGCGACTACATCGCCGAGGTAGCGCGTGCGTTCCTTGCGGGCGAATCGGTCGAAGCCGACGGCGAGACGGTGACTGCCACGGGCGACGCCGACAATCTCGACGATGTGCGCCGCTTCGCGGTCGCCTCGCTGCGCCACGAACAAGACCTGGACCTGAAGGCCTTCGGGGTCGGCTTCGACGTCTATTACCTGGAGTCCTCGCTGTATACCGAGGGCAAGGTCGACGAGACCGTGCGGGAGCTGGTCGCCCACGGTCATACCTATGAGGAAGGCGGCGCCCTCTGGCTGCGTTCCACTGACTTCGGTGACGACAAGGACCGCGTCATGCGCAAGTCCGACGGCACCTATACCTACTTCCTTCCGGACGTGGCCTACCACCGTACCAAGTGGCAGCGGGGCTACGAGCGCGCCATCACCGAACTGGGGTCCGACCATCACGGCTCTCTGGCTCGCGTGAAGGCCGGTCTCCAGGCCCTGGATACGGGCATTCCGAAGAACTGGCCCGAATACGTGCTGCACCAGATGGTCACGGTGATGCGCGGCGGCGAGGAAGTGAAGATTTCCAAGCGCGCCGGCTCGTATGTGACGCTGCGCGACCTCATCGACGAGGCCGGTCGCGACGCCACCCGTTACTTCCTGATCGCCCGCAAGGCCGATTCGCAGCTGGTCTTCGATATCGACCTGGCGCGTTCGCAGAGCAACGACAATCCGGTTTACTACATCCAGTACGCCCACGCCCGCGCCAGCCGCGTGTTCCGTGAGCTCGCCGATCGCGGGCTGTCGACCGACCGTGGTAACGGCCTTGCCAGGCTGCCGCTGCTGGACACCGAGCACGAACAGGCGCTGATGGTGGAGCTGTCGCGCTACCCGGAAATGGTCGAGTCGGCCGCGGCCAACCTGGAACCGCACCTGATCGCGCAGTATCTGCGTGAACTGGCGGGCTCGCTGCACAGCTACTATCACGAGCACAAGTGGATCGTCGACGATGTCGACCTGCGCGATGCCCGCCTTGCGCTGGTCGCGGCAACGCAGCAGGTATTGAAGAACGGTCTGGATCTGCTGGGCATTTCAGCCCCGGAGAGCATGTAAATGGCAACACGCAAGAAGGCAAAGGGCCGTCAGGCCGTCCGTAACAGCTCGAGCGGCATGCCGGGCTGGAGCTGGGCGCTGATCGGCATCCTCGCCGGCGCCCTTTTGATGGCCTTCGCGATGCGCGGCTCATGGATGCCCATGATGCGCCAGCACGACGGTCCCGAGCCGAATCCCCAGGCCACCGCGCAGAAGGGTAGCGACCCGGGCGTGGTCGAGCAGACCGAGCCGGAAAAACCGAAGAAGCCGTCGTACGACTTCTACTCGGTGCTTTCCGAGAAGGAAGTGCGCATCCCGGACGCCGAGATCCGCGCGCAGGCCAGCGCGGAGGCGCAACAGAAGCAGCAGCAACTGCAGGCCGCGCAGCAACAGGCGGCGGCGCAGAAAGCCGAGGCGGCCCAGCAACAGCAAGCGACGGCCTCCGCCGCGAACCTGCCCAAGGCGACCACGCAGACGGTGACCGCGGCGCCTGCCCAGCAGGCACCTGCCGCGCAGGCGGCCAGCTCGGGCTACCTGCTCCAGGTCGGCGCGTTCCCGAGCGCCGCCGATGCGGAAGCCCTGAAGGCCAAACTGGCGCTGCAGGGCTTCGTCGCCAACGTCCAGGCGGTGAAGGTCGGTGCGCAGACGTACAACCGCGTTCGCCTTGGTCCGTTCAAGTCGGCGACGGATCTGGAAAGCACCAAGCAGCACCTGCAGGCGGCCGGCATCAGCGCCATCGCGCTGAAGGAAGGCAGCTGACGGCTTATGGCTTCTCAGCACCCCGTGACAAAGAAACCCGCCGGCAACGGCGGGTTTCTTCTTTCTCGGTAGGTGCGCGTCACCTGTCGGACGAGAGTGGCGCTAGCCCTTACTGACCGAGCGGCGTCGTGCTGTCCGGCAGATCGAAATTCGGCATCGAAAACGAACCCTTGCGGATGATCCGGTCACCGTGTGCTTCGCCCGCCGCCTCGAACTCGAACGTGGCATCGATGCGAGTCCGGTCGGCATTGAACCTGATGTCGATCCAGCCGCTGTCCGCGCTAAACGCCGCCCATCCGATGAATCCCGGCGGTGCGGGGGCGGGCTCGCCGTAGATGATTGCCGGCACGGGCACCCCGGGTGCTTCCGGCTGTCCGAATTCGTACCGGCCATCATGAACGTGGGAATCGCCGTCCTTGACCGGAATGGAGAGCGTCAAGGCGGCGCCCCTCTGCGTCGCACCGTGTCTGATGTTCAAGTAACGCCTGCCGTCCATCCACCAAACGGTTTCAAGAGCGTAGGCCTTCGTCGCCACGAAGGGCGCGCCATTGACTCTTGCCGTAATCAGTCCGTCAGCCGCGGCTGCGCGAGCGACGGCATCTTCCTGGGCCTGCGCAGCCGACAGCGGAATGGCGCCGCCGGTTCCGGCACTCGTACGCTCGGTCGCCATGACAAAAGGCGAAGCGGCCATGAGCGACGCTATCAGGAAGGAACGGGTCAGGCAGGATCGATGTTTCACTTTGCAGTCCTCACAGTTGGGGACCACACAAGATAGGTTCCGCACACGCAAACGACTATCGGACGAATCTGAAAAATCGAACGCAATGACAACGCGTGGGGCGCCGTTACCGCGAACGCTTCAGGCGGATCAACGCCGAGATATCGTCGTCGCCGTAACCCTGGGCCATCAGTTCGCCGAAGTCGGCCAGCGACTGCTCGATGATCGTGCGGTCGGTGCCGGCCTCCATGGCGATGCCGCGAACGATGCCGAGGTCCTTGTGCAGCAGTGCCAGCTTGAAGCCCACCGAGAACTCGTTGCGCAACATCGTGGCGCCTCGCTTGTCGAGGAACCAGTTGCCGGCCGCGCCCGCGGCAAGCGTCGGGATCAGGCGATCGGCTTCCAGACCCAGCGCCTCACCCAGTGCGAGACCTTCCGTCACCGCATGGGCGATGCCGGCGACCAGGACCTGGTTTACGGCCTTCGTTGCCTGACCACTGCCGACGGCGCCCATGTGCGTGATGCGTGCGCCGTAAGCTTCGAGGACCGGGCGAGCCCGTTCGAGAACGGCTGCGCCACCGCCGACCATCACCGACAGCTTGCCGTTCTTCGCGCCTTCCACGCCGCCGGAGACGGGCGCATCGAGGAAGTCGGCACCGACCTCCGCAAGGATCCGCGCGGCGCGCTTGGCCGTGGCCGGGGCGACCGTCGAATGATCGATGACGACGCTGCCCTTCTTCAGGGCCGGGGCCAGCGCCTGGACCACGCCGATCACGTCCGCGTCCGCACTGACGCACAGGGCAATGATATCGGCCGACGCCGCGATGCCGGCGAGATCCGGCGCGGCCACCCCCAGCTCCTTCGCCAGGGCGTCGGCGCGGGCCTGGGTGCGGTTACCGACCGCGACCAACAGGCCCTTGGCGTGGAGATGGCCAGCCATGGGCGCACCCATCGCACCGAGTCCGATAAACGCTGCCTTGATGCTCATGCCGTCGTCTCCGCGAGATAGGTATAGCCCGTCAGGCCCTTGTCCAGCGACGCATAGAGCGCGTCCGCCTCCGCGCCCACGATACCGGCGGCGGCAAGGCGGTCGACATAGGACTGGCGCAAGGCCTTGAGGTCGTAACCGACGTAGTCGAGCATCAGGTCGGTCGTATCGCCGCGGCGAATGTGGGCGAACTCATAACCGTTGGCGGTGGCGCGGACATTCACCGCGTCGGTGTCGCCAAACAGGTTGTGGATGTCGCCCAGGGTCTCCTGGTAGGCGCCGACCATGAAGATGCCCAGACGATAGGACTCGTCGTCCTTCAGCCCATGCAGCGGCAGGCTGACGTCCACACCCTCGGCGTCGACGTAGTGATCGATACGACCGTCCGAATCGCAGGTGAGGTCGGCGATGACCCCGCGCCGCGTCGGCTCCTCATCGAGTCGCGAGATCGGCACGATCGGGAAGATCTGGTCGATCGCCCAGATGTCCGGCACGGATTCGAATACCGAGAAATTGACGAAGTACTTGTCGACGAGTTTCTCGTCGAGATCGTCCAGCGCCTGGCGATGCGCGCGCTCAGCCGGTAGCAGGCGCGGACGCACGGCATTGGCGATCGCGTAGAACAGCTCGTCGAGGGTCGCGCGGTCGCGCAGGTCGAGCTGGCCGAGCGCATACAGCGACAGACCCTCGGCCAGGTGGTGCTGGGCTTCGTGGAAGAGTTCCAGCGGTGGGCGGCTGTCGAGTTCGGCATGCGTCTCGCGCAGGTGGCGCAGCACGCTGGGCTCGCCCGCGCGCCCCGCCGGCACGGCGCCTTGCGGCACCGGCTCGACCTCGCTCACGTTGACGATCATCACCGCGTGGTGGGCCGTCATCGCGCGGCCGGACTCGGTGAAGATGATCGGCGCTTTCATGCCGTGCTCGGCCACGGCCTCGGCCAGCGGCTGCACGATGCTGGCCGCGTACTGGCCCAGGCTGTAGTTGATCGAGTTGTAGCTGCGCGAGCGGGTGCCTTCGTAGTCGACGCCCAGGCCGCCACCGACGTCGACCACCTCGATGGGCACGCCGAGGCGGTGCAACTCCACGAAGTAGCGCACGGCTTCGCGCATGCCCGCGGCGATATCGCGCACGTTGGAGATCTGCGAGCCCATGTGGAAATGCTGCAGCTTCAGCGTGTGCTTGAGCCCTGCCGCGTCCAGGCGCTCGATGAGTTCGAGGATCTGGCCCGGGCTGAGCCCGAACTTGCCCTTGTCGCCACCGGTGTTCTGCCACTTGCCGGCGCCGATCGACGCCAGGCGAACACGGACACCGAGCAGCGGCTCGACGTCGAGCGCCTTGGCCTCGGCGAAGACGTGGTCCAGCTCCGACAGCTTCTCGATCACGATGTGGACGCGCAGGCCGAGCTTCAGACCGATCAGGGCCAGGCGAACGTATTCGCGATCCTTGTAGCCATTGCAGACGACCATGCTGCCGGGACGGGCCTGCGCGAGCACCGCCATCAACTCGGGCTTGGAGCCCGCCTCGAGGCCGAAGCCGTGCTCGCCGGCGGCGACCAGCTCGCTGACCACGCCGCGCTGCTGGTTCACCTTGATCGGGTAAATGGCGGTGTACGAGCCGGCGTAGTCGACGTCGTCGATCGCTTTGGCGAACGCCTGCTGGAGGCGGGCGAGGCGGTCGGCGAGGATGTCGGGGAAGCGAATGAGCAGCGGCAGGCGCAAGCCTTCGCTCGTGGCCTGATCGACGATGGAGGGCAGGTCGAGCGCCGGGCCTTCGCCGCCACGGGGGCGCATGAGCAGGTGGCCGTCATCGGCGACGTCGACGTAGCCATTGCTCCAGTGGGGAATGGCGTAGGTCAGTTTGGCGCGGTGGGTGGTCCAGTTCGCCATGGGCGGAAGATCTCCAGGTGATTGTGTCGTGTCCCCCATCGGGGGTGCGCGGAACAGTCGCAGCGGCGAACTTTGACCTGAAGCGGGCCTGGCGGCCGGAAGCCTCGCACGCCGCGGGGCCAACCAGACTGGGCCTGCGCGGCGGGGAAGCCGTCGGCAGACCGCCTATTGTACCGGGCCGCCATGACATCCGTGTATCGCTCCGCCACCTGTCAGGTAAGAGCCACAAGCCTGTCCGGGCGAGGCCGGTGGCCGCTTAGGCGCCCGGAGCCGGTACAATCCCCGCTTTCGATCCCCTTCCCGTTTCCAGGAACAGCGTCATGTCGCAGCAGCTCAGCTGGTTTACCGAAGCCCACCAGGCTTCGGGCTCCTCCATCGGTTTCCGCGTCGAGCGCCTGCTGCACGCCGAGAAGACCGAGTTCCAGACGATCGAGATTTACCAGACCACCGATTGGGGCAACCTGATGGTGATCGACGGTTGCGTGATGCTCACCGGCCGCGACAACTTCCTGTACCACGAGATGATGACCCACCCGGCGCTGTTCACCCACGCCCGGGCCAAGCGTGTCGTAATCATCGGCGGCGGCGATTGCGGCACGCTGCGCGAGGTGCTCAAGCACGAGGAAGTCGAGAAGGCCACCCAGGTGGAGATCGACGAGCGCGTCACCCGCCTCGCCGAGCAGTACTTCCCGGAACTGTGCGAAGCCAACAACGATCCGCGTGCCGAGCTGCTCTTCATCGACGGCATCAAGTACATGGCCGAGGCGGATCCGGAATCGATCGACCTGATCATCGTCGATTCGACCGACCCGGTGGGTCCGGCCGAAGGCCTGTTCAACGCCGCCTTCTATGCCAGCTGCTACAAGGCGCTGCGTCACGGCGGCATCCTGGTGCAGCAGTCGGAGTCGCCGATCGCCCACATCGAGCTGATCAAGGCGATGCGCTCGGCCATGCGTACCTCGGGCTTCAAGGCCGTGCGCACGCTGCCCTTCCCGCAGCCGTGCTATCCCACTGGCTGGTGGAGCTGCACCATGGCGCGCAAGGACGGCGACCTGTCGGGCTTCCGCGAGCGCGGTGCGATCAGCAAGAACTTCGCCACCAAGTACTACAACGCCGACATCCACAAGGGTGCGCTGGCGCAGCCGGAGTTCATGCGCGAGGCGCTGGGCGAGTAAAGGCAATGTGGGAGCGGCTTCAAATGTTGGAGCCGCTTCAAATGTGGGAGCCGCTTCAAATGTGGGAGCCGCTGAAGCGGCTGTGGGAGCCGCTTCAGCGGCGAAAAGCCGACGGAGCGGTTTAGCTGAAAGGCCATCGCCGGCATAGCCGGCTCCCACATAACGCAGCGCCTTCTAACTCCCACACAACGCAGCGCCTTTTACTACTTCTCCACCTTCGAAGGCTCCCAACCCGCCGGCGCCTCCGGCGGCATGCCGTAAGTCCGCAGCGCGGCGAGGATGACGCTCATCTCGGTGCCGCCGCTGCGCGCCAGCATCAACAGCTTCTGCGCCGTCGCCTTGTCGCCCTGAGCCTGCAGGTTCAGCTGCGCGAAGCGCTGCATCTGCCAGATCAGATTGAGACGCGCGGTCTTCGCCGAGGCCTGGTCGGACGAGTCCGTGGACAGGGTCTCGCGCAGGTGCAGGCCGAGCGAACGACCCAGAGGGCTGCTACCCCACTCGAGCACCTTGGCCAGCTTCAGGCAGTCCCCGACGATGGCGGCGTTTTCCTTGTTGTCTTCGCAGTACTTCGCCGTGGCCTGGAACCCCGGCATCGGCTGGGCGCTGGCCAGGCCGAAGACGAGCACCATCTGCACGCCCGCGGCGCCCGATCCCTGCAGGGCATTGAATGTATCGGGCGGAGGCGGCAGCTGGGTGACCGAGTTTGCCAAGGCCTTCAGGCTCGAACCGAGGTAGTCGTCGTAGAGCTTCGCATTGGCGGCCCGGGCGAGGTCGGCGCGGACGGCATCCTTCGCCGCCTTGTGCTCATCGACGCCCAGCTTGAGCAGCCAGACGGCGGCGTTATCCGGCGCCTGCTTCTGCAAACTGGCGAGGGCTTCCTCATTCGGGCAGGCGTCGGCCTTGGTATCGCAGTCGGCCAGACGAGCCCAGGCCACTGCCGGACCGGCATCTTCGTTACGCGAGGCCCGCTCGAGAAGGGCGTGGTAGCTCAGCACTTCCGGCGGGTCGACCAGCGGCCGGGCGAGCAGGGCGGCGCCAAGCAGCGGCTCGGCTTCGGTCCGCAGCGCGATCACGCTGGCCAGGTCTTTCTGGAACTGCAGCAAGGCCCTGGTCTGGTCCTTCTGCGCCACCGGCCCCTTGGCCGGTCCCGCCGCCGCACCGGGCCACGGCGTCGCCGCGAAGGTGGGTAACGAAAGCAGGCCGGCAAGGGCCAGGGTCACGACGCGGCGTCGCCGCATGGGCCATCTCCGTGAAATAAAACGACAAGAATACGGTTCGACCATGAACGGAAGCTGCGCCGTCAGGCCTTCACCAAGCGAAGACATTGCTACTATCGGTGTGACCGCGGGGGGATCGGGACAGCTGTCCGCATGACCGCACCAAATCAATCCTGCGACAGAACAGGAGTTTACAGTGGATCATTTTGCCCTCTTGACCAGCGCTCCCGCTGGTTTCTTCGTCGGCTGGGGCACGCTCTCGCTGATCAACGCCGGCCTCGCACAAGGCAAGAATCGCAGCGGGCTGGGCTGGTGGGCGCTCTCGCTCTTCCTCGGCCCCCTGGCGACCCTCATCCTCGTCGTGCTGCCGAAAGTCCGCGCAAAGATGTTCTGACCCGTTTGCGTGGGTCGGCTGGGTGTGTAGGCTAGGACACCTCCCAAGGCAGGTGCGCGCGAATGCTTACGACGCTCGTAGCAAGCAGCAAGGGTGGTTGTGGCAAGACGACGCTGGTAACCCAGCTAGCCACCCACTGGGCACAGGCCGGGAAGCAGACGGCCATCATCGACGCCGATCGACAGCACTCCAGCTTGCGCTGGGTGAGCCGGCGCCCCGAGACGGTACCCGGCGTGATCGCCGTCGAGGGCAGCCGCAAGGCCTTCGATCGCCTGCCGACCGAGATCCAGCGGACCATCGTCGACACGCCCGCGGGCGTCGGCGAGAAGGACCTGGAGCCCTATCTCGAAAAGGCCGACGTGATTCTCGTACCGGTGCTGCCCTCGCACTTCGACCTCGACGCCACGCTCGACTTCCTCGCCGTGCTCCAGGCCATTCCGCGGGTCAAGCGCGGCAAGTTGCCGGTCGCCCTGGTCGGCAACCGACTCAAGCCCTGGACCAATGCCAGCCAGGCCGCGATCGCCGAGTTGGGCGAGCGCGCCCCCTTTCCCGTGGTTGCGGAACTTCGCGACTCGCAAGCGTACGTCTTGCTCACGGCCCTCGGTAAGGGCATCTTCGACTACCACTCGGAAAACGTACGCGGACACCAGGACGACTGGGCCAAACTGCTTCGCTGGATAAAGCGCAGCACCTGAGCCGGATGGGGAACGCGTTGGTTGCACCACGCCACGAAAGTGGCATTGCGGAGGACGGTACCCATGCACGAACTCATCCTGCTGCGTCACGCGGAAGCATCCCCGAACGGCAAGGACGGCAAGGACGACCGCGAGCGACAACTGACCGAACACGGTCGCAACGAGGCCCGCGAGGCGGGCAAATGGCTGGCAAGTCACGGCATCCACTACGATCGCGTGCTCTGCTCCCCTTCCGAGCGGACGAAAGAAACGGCGGCCCTGGCCCTCGGGCAGATCAAGCCCACCTACGACGACAAGATCTACGACGCCACGGTCGGCGATCTCTACGACCTCCTCGACAAGCAATCGGACGTCGAGCGCGTGGTCCTTGTCGGTCACAATCCCGGCATCGAACAGCTGGTAGCCTTCCTTGTCGAAGGCCGCTCCGAGGATTACCGCGGCATGCCGCCCGGCGGCATGGCCAGGCTCGTCTTCGACGGCCCCTTGGAACCCGGCAAGGCCAAGCTCGAGACGTTCTGGTCTCCACCAAACTGAGTAGCTGTATGCGTCACCTGTTTGCGGCGATCGCTCTTCTCCTGTCGGCGGCGCCCCTGGCCGCCGCCGACCTGCAAATCGATCCCGTGCGTTCGCGCGCCGAGTTCAGTGTTCGCCTGCTCTGGGTGAGCAATATCTCGGGCGCCTTCGAAGGCATTCGTGGTGACGTTTCGATCGATCACGCCGCACAGACCGCCGTGGTCCGCGCCGACATCGATACCGAAAGTATCCGAATGGAATCGGCCCGACTCCGGCGCTGGGTGCTCGCGCCGGAGTTCTTCGATGCCGCGAACTATCCGACCATCCATTTCGAATCCTCGCCGACTCCCCTCCTCCTGCTTACCCGCGGTGGCGATGTCGAGGGCAACCTCACCCTGCGCGGCATCACCCGGCCGGTCACCTACCACCTGCAGGCCAACCGCTGCCCGCCTGAATCGCTGGCCGGCTGCGTCCTTCAATTGCAGGGCACGATCGACCGCACCGACTTCGAGATGCGCGGCCGGCGCGGCGCCCTGTCCGATCGGGTGAACCTGGGCATGGCTATCGTCCTCGAGGCGCCCTGATCGAACCCCGCCGGGACCGGGCTCACCTGGCGTTGTCATGCGTCCCCTATCATCGCCGGCATGCGCCGTCTCTTAACCGCCCTGCTCCTCACCGCCACGCTGCTTGCCGGCGGCTGCTCGCTGTCCCGCGCGCGCATCCGGCAGGCCGACGCGGTCGTCACCCTCACGGTCGACCGGCAGCTCAGCTGTGACCAGGCCGACCGCTGCGCCACGCCATCGCCGCTGATCGAGGCCGCCAAGGAGGCCAACGCGGCCTCGACCGCGGACAAGCCGGTACACGTGGCGACCCTGCTCGAAGACGGCGAGCAGGCCTTGGGGGCGCGGATCAACCTCATCCGTGCGGCGACGCAGCGTATCGATGTCCAGACCTATATCTGGGAACAGGACGACACCGGCAAGCTGGTCCTCGACGAGCTGATCCGGGCCGCACGGCGTGGCGTGCATGTGCGGATCCTCGCCGACCAGCTGTTCTCGTTCGGCGACCCGGGGCTGCTGGCCACCCTTGCCCGGGCCAGCGACAACCTCGAGGTGCGCCTCTACAACCCGACCTTCCACAGCGCGCACACCCCGCCGCTGGAATTCGCCGCCGGCATCCTGTGCTGCTTCTACAAGTTCAACCAGCGGATGCACAACAAGCTGATCGTGGTCGACGATCTGGTCGGGATCACCGGCGGGCGCAACTACGAGGACCGCTACTTCGACTGGGATGGCAGCTTCGACTACATCGATCGCGACGTCATGGTCGGCGGCCCCGCGGCGAAGACCATGGGTGCCAGCTTCGAACAGTTCTGGACGCACAAGCGCTCGATCCAGCTGACCCATCTGCACGACGTGAACCGGGAACTCATCGCCGACACCGACGACACCCGGCATTGGCTCCCGCCGACCTACCAACACCCCGATCGCGTCGCGCAGATCGTCAGCGACGCCGAGGATCCGGGCTGGCTGGAGGACCGGATCATGCGGTCGACGCTGCGCATGAATCGCATCGAGTACCTGTCCGACCTTCCCGGCAAGACCGACGAGCCCAAGCGTCGCGAAGCGCGCACGCTGACCCGGCACATCATGGGACTGGTGCGTAACGCGAAGAGCGAGATCATCCTGCAGACGCCCTACCTGGTCATGAGCAAGCCGGCGCAGAAGATCTTCGATCGCCTGCACGCCCGGCCGACACCGCCGCGCATCATCGTCTCGACGAACTCGCTGGCCTCGACCGATGCGTTCGCGGTGTATGCCATGTCCTATAAGCATCGCAAGCGCTACCTCACCGACTACGGATTCGAAATCTACGAACTCAAGCCGCGGCCGGAGAACGTCGACATCGATGCGCTCGAGAATCCATCGACCGCGCTGGAAACGCCACCGCTGGCTGCCACCGGCTCGGGTAGCGGACACAGCCGGCGCGGGTCCTGGGGCAAGGCTGCCGACCGGCATTGGCCGCCTTCGGAGTCCTCCGGCTTCCTCAGCCTGGGAAGTCGTTCCAGTCGGGGTGCGAGGCATCGGCCGGCACCGCTGAGCACCGAAGGCATCCGCTTCGGGCTGCACGCGAAATCGATCGTGGTCGACGACACCTTCGCCATGGTCGGCACGCACAATTTCGATCCGCGCTCGGATCACTACAACACCGAGTCCGGCGTGATCATCTACGACAAGCGCTTCTCGGACCGCCTGCGTGATTCGATCATGCAGGACACCGAACCCGGCAACGCCTGGACCATCGGCCCGCGCGAGAAGAAGATTCCCGTGCTGTCGTCGGTGAACGAATTCATCGGCGATGTCTCCGAACGACTGCCGTTCTTCGACCTCTGGCCGTTCCGCTACGCCACCAGCTACGAGCTCAAGCCCGGTTGCATTCCCATGCGCTGGACCGATCCCCGCTTCTTCGAGTGCTACAAGGCGGTCGGCGACTTCCCCGAGGTGGATGTCTCGCTGAAGCTCATCTACACCCGCATGATCACCGCCTTCGGCTCGTCGGCCGCCGGCATCCTCTAGCGGCCCGTGCCTTAAAGGCGCGTGAGTTCGAAGCGGATCGGCAGGTCGGCGGTGTAACGGAAGGGCCGGTTGTCCGCCGCCGCGAAGCGCCAGCCGCGGACGGCTTCTTCCGCGGCGTGATCCAGATCGAGGTCGCCACTGCTGCGGCCGACACTGACGTCGGTCACGTCGCCGTCCTGGGTGACGGTGACATTGAGGATGACCTGACCTTCGCGTTGCGCCCGCAGCGCCGCCATCGGGTAGCGTGGCGAAGGCATATAGACCGGCACGAGGGGCTGCGGCTTCGCGGCGGTGGCGGCCAACCGGCCACCGTCACCGGTGTTGCGCGAGGCGACGGCGCGATCGGAGACGCCATGCGGGCGAGCCCGCGCCGGCGCCGCCGACGCGGGCTTCGACGACGGCTTCGGCATGACCACGTCGGCCAAACGACGCGTGGTCGGAGCACGCTCGTAAGTGAGCGCCGTGAGCCAGCTCGTCGCGGCGATGCCGACGACAAGCCCAAGGGCGCTGAGTGACGTACTGGTACGGACTGCGAGCATGCGGATCGTTCAGCGACGGATCAGGGACGTTCGAGGATCGCCGTGACACCCATGCCGCCCGCGGTGCAGATGGAGATCAGGCCACGGCCCGAACCCTTCTGCTCGAGCATCTTCGCCAGCGTGGCGACGATGCGCGCGCCCGTCGCCGCGAAGGGATGACCCGCCGCGAGACTGGAGCCGTTGACGTTGAGCTTCGACGGATCGATCGATCCCAGCGGACCATCGAGGCCCAGCCGGTTACGGCAATACTCGTCCGATTCCCATGCACGCAGCGTGCAGAGCACCTGCGCGGCGAAGGCCTCGTGGATCTCGTAGAAGTCGAAATCCTGCAGGGTCAGACCGGCCTGCTTGAGCATGCGCGGCACGGCCACGGTCGGGGCCATCAGCAGACCTTCGCCATGGACGAAATCGACGGCGGAAACCTGCGCGTGAGTGAGGTAGGCCTGGATCGACAGGCCACGATTGGACGCCCATTCGTCGCTGGCCAGCAACACGGCGGCCGCACCGTCGGAAAGGCCGGTGGAATTGCCCGCGGTGAGCGTGCCCTGTCCCGAGGTCTTGTCGAACGCCGGCTTCAGCGAGGTGAGCTTCTCCAGCGTGGAATCGCCGCGCAGGAAGCCGTCGCGCTTGAGGCCACGGAACGGCACGACCAGGTCGTCGAAGAAGCCGGTCTCGTAAGCGGCGGCGAGCTTCTTGTGGCTGGCCAGGGCGAGTTCGTCCTGCTCCAGGCGGCCGACCTTCCATTCCTTGGCCATCAGCTCGCAGTGGTCGCCCATCGACTTGCCGGTGCGCGGCTCGGCCACGCCGGGAAAGGACGGCTTCAACTCCTTCAGGGAGAAGCCGCGCGTCGCCACGGAGAACTTCTCCTTGAGCGTCTTCGCTCGGTTCAGCGCCAGCAGGCGCTTACGAAGTTTCTGACCGTAGACGATGGGCACGTCGCTGGTGGTGTCCGAGCCGCCGGCGATGCCGACCTCGATCTGACCGGTGGCGATCTTGTTGGCGATGACGATCGCGTTGTCCAGCGAGGTGCCGCAGGCGCGTGCCGTGGTGATGCCCGGGGTGGTCGGCGCGAGGCCGGACGAGAGCAGGGCTTCGCGGGCCAGGTTCCAGTCGGAGGAGTGGCGGATGACAGCGCCCATGGCGACCTCACCCAGCTCCGTGCCGTGCAGGCCGAATTTCTCCACCAGTGACCCGAGCACCTTGACCGACATACCGAAATTGCCGACATCGGCATAGGCGGTGTTGTTGCGGCAGAAGGGAATGCGGACGCCGCCGACCACACCCACACGCTTTTGCGACTTTTCCATGCTCTTAAAAGACTAATCCAGGATCGTAGGAGGGTGCCGGGGCATTAGCCCGATGTGCAGGCGAAGGGATCGCGGACGCCGACGATCGCCGACGAACGCGTATCGGCAAGGCTAACCCGCATCCCCTCCGGGCGAAAGCCCGGGATGCACGGATGATAGAATCGCGTTCCTTTGCCGTTCGGAAATACCTGCCGTGAACGAGTCGCTTATCGCCTGCCCCGCCCTTCTGGCGCTGGAACTGGCCGAGGGCGAGATGCCCGATCGGCTCGAGCTGACCCGCGACGAAGCGCAGGAACTCGCCGCCCTGGTGGCCGACGACCTGCGCGCGCTGCTTCCCGGTGTGGAGGCCTCGCGCTTCGCCCTGGTCGGCGCCCTGTTCGATGGCGTGGAACTGCTGCGCCCGGGTTTCCCCGTGTTCGCCACGCTCGAGGAGCTGGCCCGACGCGTCCCGCGCGTGACCACGGCCGGTGGCGTCGTAGCCTTCGGCACCCACGAGGGCCATATGCCTGCGCAGCCCCTCGTGCCGGATCCGCGCTATGCGGGTGGCCCGATGCGTCTGGTCCCGTGGATGTTGCTGGCCCCGGCCGAGCTTGCCGAGGAACTCACCGCGAGGATGGAAGTCGAGCTGGTCGGCCGCGGCGAAGCGGGCGCGGCAACGGCGGATTTCCTCATGCGTACGCTCGGTATCCGCCTGGAGCATGCGCGTTATCTCAGTCGCGACGACCTGCTCGCACTCACCTGCGTGCAGTACGAACACGTGAACCTGGCGCCGTTGTGGACCATGCTCGAGACCGCCCTGCTCACCCCTTACAAGGAAGAGACGGCGCTCGGCTCGCGCGGCCTGCCCCTGCACTACGCCGAAGGTCGCGTCGGCATTCCCGGCCTGGCCGGCTGGTTCGCCCGCACAGGTGCCTCACGTGAGAATGCCGCCCACGAGTTCGCCGGCACGATCTTCGAACTGCGCCAGTACGCCGCCCTGCTCGCCGCCCACCACGTGCCCCTGCACCTGCAAGGCGAACCGGCCCAGACCGCCGGCTATCTCATCGAAGCCATGGCCGAAGCGGATCCCGCCCTGCCCCAGCCCCTGCTCTATGCCCATGAAGCGGCAGGCCTGGGCATGGCCGCGGTGACCGTCGCCCAGCCCTCGGCGGGCAAGGCGCGGATCCTCGCCCACGGCTACCCGCTGGCGCCCGATGCCCTGGGCCCGCTGCTGGACACCCTGGCCGAACGCTACGCGACGGCGACCGAGGTACACGCGCTGGGCAAGGTATTGCTGGACGCCAACGGCGCATTGTCCGCGCCCGCCCCTGCACTGCACTGATCTTCACGAATCCTTCGATGTACGCCGCCGTTGGGACGCATTAGAGTGGGTCATCGTCCCTTCGGCGACCCCATGCGTCCTCCAGCTCCACCCGCGAATGACTCTCCGGCCGACTGGGCGGCCTACCTGCTGGAGCGGGCGCCGGCGATGATCGCCTACGTCGACACGTCGCTGCGCTATCGCTTCGCCAGTCCCGCCTACACCGCCTGGATGGGCATCGAGCGCGATGGCCTCATCGGCCGCCGCCTCGAGGAAGTCATCGCTCCCTCGGTCTACGCCCGCATCGAACCCGGCGTGAGCGCCGCCCTTGCGGGCGAGCCGGTCGTTGCCGACCGGGAGATCCGTCGCGACGACGGCAAGCTCTATGCCCAGGCCACGTTCACCCCGGATGTCGACGACGACGGCAGCGTTCGCGGCGTATCCATCCTGCTTGCGGACATCTCCGGCCGGCACGTGCTGGAATCACGGCTGAAAGAGAGCGAGCGCCGCTTCTCGCAGGCCTTCCGCCACGCGGCCATCGGCATGGCGCTCGTCCTGCCCAACGGCCGCTGGCTGCAGGTCAACCAGGCGCTTTGCACCATGCTCGGCTACAGCGACCAGGAGCTGCTCACCGCCGCCTACCAGGACATCACCCACCCCGACGACCTCGCCACCGATCTCGCGCTGGCGCAGAAGATCCTCGCGGGCGAGCGCGCCTCGTACCATCTGGAGAAACGCTACCTGCGTCGCGACGGGAAGGTGGTCCACGCCCTGCTCACCGTTTCCCTGGTGCGCGACGACCGCGGCGAGCCGCTCTACTTCATTTCCCAGGTCGTGGACATCAGCGAGCGCAAGGCCTTCGAGGACGCGCTGTTCCGCGAGCGCGAGCTGGCCGAAGTGACACTGAAATCCATCGGCGACGCCGTGATCACGACCGACCCGAACCTGATCGTCACCTCGCTCAATCCCATCGCCGAAGCGATGACGGGCTGGACGAGTCACGAAGCCGTCGGCCGCCCGATGGACGAGATCTTCCAGCTGCGCGATCCGCTCACGCGCCGGCCGATTCCGAACCCCTTGCTCACCGCGGTGACCAAGAACACCATCATCGGCCTGACCACCGATGCCATTCTCGTGCATCGCAACGGCTTCGATAGCCCGATCGAGGATTCGGCGGCGCCGATCCACGATCACGCCGGCAACGTGGTCGGTGGCGTGGTGGTGTTCCACGACGTCAGCGAAACGCGCGCCCTCGCACTGAAGATGGCGCATCTGGCTCACCACGACACGCTCACCGGCCTGCCCAACCGCGCGCTGCTGCAATCGCGCATGGAGTTCGCCGTGACCGTGGCCGCGCGCCGCAACCAACGTGCCGCCCTGCTCTTCGTCGACATCGACCACTTCAAGCAGATCAACGATTCCATGGGTCATGCGGCAGGCGACGCCCTGCTACAGGAAGTCGCGCGACGCATCCGTGCCGCCGTCCGTCCCGACGACACCGTCAGCCGACTCGGTGGCGACGAGTTCGTTGCGCTGCTGCCCCATGTGGACGGTGCCTCCGATGCCGCCGCCGTCGCCGAGCGCGTCCTCGAAGCCTGCAGCGAAGCCGTCGGCGTGGATGCATCGGCACTGGCGATCAGTTTCAGCATCGGCATCAGCGTGTATCCGGACGACGCATTCGACGCGGAGTCGCTGCTGCGCAACGCCGACACCGCCATGTACGAAGCGAAGATGCAGGGCCGCAACGGCTATCGCTTCTTCAACGCGAGCATGAACGAGCGCAACACCGCGCGCGTCCGCATCGAAGTGGAGCTGCGCAAGGCGCTGGCGCGCAACGAACTCAGCCTGCACTACCAGCCCAAGGTGGATGTGGACCTGGGCACGGTGGTCGGTGCCGAGGCGCTGCTGCGCTGGCAGGTGGATGGCGAAGACGTCTATACGCCGGAGCAGTTCATCCCGGTGGCGGAAGATTGCGGGCTCATCGTGCCGATCGGCGAATGGGCGCTGCGCGAGGCCTGTCGCCAGGCGGAGATCTGGGCGCGCCTCTACCGGCCGCTCTCCGTCTCGGTCAATGTTTCCGCCTTGCAATTCCAGCACACGCGCTTCTTCGAATCGCTGCGCGCCGTGCTCGCCGAAACCGGTCTGCATCCGACCCTGCTGGAGCTGGAGCTCACCGAACGCACGGTGATGGAAGGTGGCGACCATATCGCCGACCTCCTGCACCGGATCAAGTCGCTAGGCGTCTCGCTGAGCCTGGACGACTTCGGTACGGGCTATTGCAGCCTCTCATACCTGAAGCACTTTCCCATCGACACCCTGAAGATCGATCGCACCTTCATCCGCGACGTGGCCTGGGACAACGACAGCGCCGCCATCGTCAGCGCCATCATCGCGATGGGTAGCGGCATGAACAAGCAGGTGCTCGCCGAAGGCGTCGAAAGCATGGAGCAGGCCAGCTTCCTCAGCTCGGCCGGTTGCCCGCAGATGCAGGGCTTCCTCTTCGGCAAGGCCGTCCCGGCCCGCGAGTTCGAAGAGCGCATCTCCGCGGTGGACATCGGCGACCCGACCGTCCCCGAAACCTGACCGTCCCGGAGGGCTAGCTGCGGCGCTGCCGCATGCCTGTGGGAGCCGATCCATCGGCGAACAAGTGCAAGCGGGCGCCCATCAGGTATCCAGCATCGCCTCATACATGTAGTAGTGGCAGCGCTCCATGCCGAGCCCCGCGTACGTCGACTGCGCGCGTTCGTTCTCGGTCTCGACGTACAGCCGCACACCGACCGCGCCGGCACCGGCCGCCATCGACTTCACATGCGCGTATAGCCCGCGAAACACACCGGCCCGCCGTGCCTCGGGCGCCACGTAAACACTCTGCACCCACCAGAAATCGCCACAGCGCCAGTCGCTCCATTCATACGTCACGAGCAGGCAACCCACCGCCGTGCCATCCAGCTCGGCCATGAGATAGAACCCACGGCGCGGCTCGTCGAACACGGCGCGCACCCCGCGACCGATCGTGTCCGGGTCGAGCGCCTTGCCCTCGGTCTCCCAGGCCATGGCGATGTTCCACTGGGCGATAGCGTCGGCGTCGTCGGGCGCCGCGCGTCGAATCTCTAGACTCATGCCGTTATCCGTTCGAGGGGCGCCGCTTCCGCGACGCACCGAGTTTGCGTGTGAGGGTGTTGCGGCCGACACCGAGCGCGGCGGCGGCATGCTGGCGATGCCCATCGTTGGCGATGAGGGCCGCCTGGAGCAAGGTCTTGTCGAGCGCGTCGCGGGCGCGCGCGTGAACGTCCACCTCGCCCTGGGCCAGCGCGTCCTGCGCCCAGATGCGCAAGGCATCGGTCCACTCGCTGTTACGTGTCTCCCGCGCGGGCAAGGCACCGAGGTCGCTGGCGAGTATCTCCGCACCGGGGGCGATCACGGCGAGGCGCCGACAGAGGTTTTCCAGCTCGCGCACGTTGCCCGGATAGTCGCGTTGTTCGACCAGCTTCATGGCGCCGCGCGAGAAACGTTTCGGCGGGAGCTTCAGTTCCGCCGCCGCCTGGGCGAGAAAGTGACGCGCCAGCAACGGGATGTCGCCACGACGCTGGCGCAGCGACGGCAAGGCAATGCGGACCACGTCGAGCCGATGCTTCAGATCGGCACGGAACAAGCCCGCCGCCACCCGCGCGTCCAGATCCTGGTGCGTCGCCGCGACGATGCGGACGTTGCCGCGCATCAGCTCGCGACCACCCACACGATAGAACTCACCGCCCGCCAGCACGCGCAACAGCCGTGTCTGCAGAGCGATCGGCATGTCGCCGATCTCGTCGAGAAAGAGCGTGCCGCCTTCGGCCTGCTCGAAGCGGCCGGCGTGGCGCCGTTGCGCGCCGGTGAAGGCGCCCGCTTCATGGCCGAAGAGCTCGCTTTCGAGCAGTTCGGCGGGGATCGCCGCCGTGTTCAGCGCGACATACGGTTTGCCGCTGCGCGCGCTTTCTTCGTGCAGGGCGCGTGCGACGAGTTCCTTGCCGGTGCCGGTTTCGCCGGTGATCAGGACATTCAGGTCGCTCGCCGCCACGCGACCGATCAGACGGAACACTTCGCGCATGGCCGGGCTTTCGCCGAGCAACGAGTGCGCGTCCACACGCCCCGCGGGGATAACCACCTCTTCATGCGCCGCGGCGAGCGTGCGCTCGACCGCTTCCACCGCCATGTCGAGATCGAACGGCTTGGCGAGGTAATCCGCCGCACCGGCGCGGTAAGCGGCCGCCGTCGTGGCGACGTCGGTATAGGCACTCATGACGATCACCGGGCCGATGTTGCGCCGGGTGAGGTCCTCGAGAAGGCGCAGCCCGTCCTCGCCGGGCATGCGCACGTCGGTCACCAGCAGGCCCGGCCGGCCTTCGGCGAGGGCCGCGCGCACCGCGTCGCCCGCGCTGAACTCACGCACGGTGTGCCCCGCATCGCGCAGCGCCTCGGCCAGCACGAAACGCACGCCGCGGTCGTCGTCGGCAATCCAGATTTCAGTCATGGGGCCGCTCCATCGGAAGGTACAGCGAGAACACCGTTTCACCGGGGCGGCTGGTGAAACGCAGGTCGCCGCCGTGCTCGAGCGCGATCTCGCGCGACAGGGCGAGACCGAGGCCGGTGCCATCGGGACGGCCCGACACCAGCGGCTGGAACAGGGAATCGCGCAGCTCATCGGGCACACCGGGGCCATCGTCGATCACGTCGATGCGCAGCGCCGCGCGTACGGTGCGCTCGCCGAGCCGCGCACCATGTTCGACGCGGGTGCGCAGGGCGATCGTCGTCGCGCCGGCTTCGCTCGCATTGCGGGTGAGGTTGAGCAGCACCTGGAGCAGACGGTCGGTATCGCCGACGCTGTCCGGCAAGCTGGGGTCGTAATCGTGGCGAATACGCAAGGCGTCGGCCTCGGCGCCGACGAGGCCTTCGAGGCGTTCGAGCAATTCATGGACATTGACCGGGCCGAGGCGCGCGGCGCCGCGATGGCGTAGCAGTCCATCGGCCAGCGCGGCCAGGCGATCGGCTTCGGCGATCACCATGCCGGCCAGCTGGCGAAGATCTTTGTCGGCGACCCGCCGTTCCAACAACTGGGCGGCGCCGCGCAGACCGGCCAGGGGGTTCTTCACTTCATGGGCGAAGCCGCGCAGCGTGGCGGAGAGCGGTGTGCCGGCGGCGGCACTGAGCTCGGGCGCCAGCGGATGCACCTCGACCAGCAGGCGCCCGTCGTCCAGCGGCTGCATGGTCAGGTCGGCGGTGATCTCACGGCCCCGCGCCACGCCGAAGGTGACCCCGCGGAGGTTGAACGGGCGACGCTCGAGGAGCGTTCGCTCCAGCTGTGACGCCAGGGCGGCTTCCCGCATCAGGACCGGCAAGGGCTGGCCGACGGCGGTGCGGGGGCCGACGTCGAGGACCTCGCCGAGCGCTGGGTTGAGCCAGTTGACCCGCAAGTCGGCGCCGACGACGGCAAGGCCGGTGCCGAGCAAGGTGAGAAGGTCAGCCTGATCTGGTGCGTGCATTGCACCAATGTAGGGAGGTTAGGGGAGCGGCGCAATTGGACGGATTCGCATGCAATTGGACGGATTCCCATAGTTGAGGCATGTGCACCGACTATGGGAAACGAGCTTTCACCTCCGAAAACGACCCGATCCCCCATTGAAGCCGGCGCCCTGCACGTCTGTGAAGCATTCCAAGTGGAACCGCTCAGTGACACGCCCCTCCCGCCGAGTGCTTGGGCATGGCCGAGATAGACGCTAGCCGCACACCTCGATCGCCAACCTAGTATTTCAATATGTATACGCTTTGATTTAGGTGCATGGACGATGGCGGCCCGATGCCGCAGACCCGCCGCATTGCAAAGATGGCGTCGCCCGGCCGGCTCAGGTGTGATAAAACAAAAAGATACCCCCCTCAACGGAAACGGCGAGCGCCGATATCTGCGAAGGCGCCGCCAAAGTTGACGGGTCTAAAGATCCGGCACATTTTGTCGATACAGTGCTCGCCGGCATGTGGGGCGCACCACGGCAGAAATGTCACCTCAAGGCCATTTCAGGCTCTGGGTAGCTCGTTCAGCAAAAAGGGACTTCGCGTGAACCTCATACTCGACCATCTTTCCCAGATCGGCTCATTCATCGCTGGGCTCATCGGCGGGTCACTGATAACGATTCGGCTGACCGGGCACCGCACCGGAAAGGGCGGGAAGGTTATCGACCAGTCCAAATCTAGGGCCGGTGGCGACATCGTCGGTGGCAACAAAACGTCGCGCTAGCCGCTGATAGTCAAGCGAGTTGGACGACATGAGAAGCGATCAGCGTGACGCAAGCGCCAGCGCCAGCGGCGATATTGTCGGGCGCGACAAGACCGTTCATGTTCATTTCCCCGTCAACCAGCACCCGTCAAAACTTGCCTTACTCAAGGCGAGGCTGCAGCGCGACCTAGCAAATGGCGAGGCACAGGCTGTCCTCGATAAGCTTCAGCGCTTCGCTCAGCGTGTTCCGGCAGACGGAATCTCAGGCCTTGAGGCTAAGCTACAACATTCTCATCGAACAGAGCAGACGATGAGGGCGCTCGAAATGAAGGAGCAGTTCGCGAAACTGCTTGAAAGCTGGTCTCTATACGGCTCGGCACAGGATATCTTCGTCCATCTTTTGACCAAGGTCGACCTCCTTTTCGACCAGCAAATTCGCCCTTTACTTGGCGAGCTCGACGTACGTCAGGTAGACGAGCTGACGGAAAAACTAATCGTCACTCCGATCATCGACGAGTGCGGAATCGAAGTGTTCGACCTCGATTACCACACCGCCATGGGCATGATCTATTGGTTGGCTGATCGCTGCTACGTGAGCTGGCACAGATGAACGGTCTAACCTTTCAGCCCGCGTTCGACGTCTTCCATACGATGTTCCGCTATCTACGCATACGAGATGCCCTCGGCGACGAGGTGATCCATCGCGATCAACTTAGAATCGCCGACTTTTATCTCGCTTTTTTCTTTCGGGCCGAGAACATCCGCCTTAAGCCAAAAGACCAATCCATTCGAAAAACCGCGAGACGTGTCGGACCCCCGTCCCCTTATCAAAGACAGCCAGATGACAGCTTGCTGTTCGCTCGGATGGGGCCAATACAGCACGCGAGCCTGCGATCATTGCTGCATTATGGATACTTCGAGCTGGCCGAAGAAGGGACGTCGTTCGTCGCTACGACCGATCTTCGAGCGCCCGATGACCTGCAACAACGCATCAGTCAGGCCAACGCGGCCGACCATGAAGTAATCGAAGCCATCGTGCGATTGATTCGCGACTACCCTCTAACCGGGCGAGATGGGCTGAAGAGCCGAACAGCTCTCATGGAACACAGATATGACGTCATTTAGTCCGTCGATCCAGATCAGAAGACTCGCCATTGAGCGCCACGGCCGAAGGGTCTATGACGAAGCATTCCACGAAGGCATCAATATTATTCGTGGAGAGAACTCGTCGGGCAAGTCAACAATCCTAAACATGATCTATTACGGCCTTGGCGGCAACGTCGTGGATTGGAGTGAGACAGCGCTCCTCTGCGACACCGTCATCGTCGAAGTAATGCTCAACGGTAAGTACGCAACGCTCTCTCGGCAGATTTCCGAAAAAACGATGCAGCCAATGAGCATAATTGGCTGCCCTTTCGACGAAGCGACGAGAGCACCGGCATCCGAATGGCTTCGTTTTCCGTACAGGCGTTCAGAAGGGAGCGAAAGCTTTTCCCAGAATATTTTTCGCCTTCTTGACCTCCCAGAGGCATCTAACGATGACTCTGGAAACATCACAATGCATCAAATTCTTCGTCTCTTATACGCGGATCAGCTCAGCCCTGTCGAATCAATATTCAAATTCGAGACGTTCGATAACGCAAACATCCGCGTGGCGGTCGGCCGCCTGCTGTGTGGTGCGTTCGATAACGAACTTTATGAGAATCAATTGGCGATTCGGCAACTGGAGAAGAAATTCGACGCTTCGGCCCAGCAATTGAGCAGCTTGTATACCGCTCTCGGAAACGCAGGCCACAGTCTCACGCTTAATTGGGTCAACGAGGAGCGGGTTCGCCTTGAGGATAGGCGCCGTGAGCTGGGCAATGCCCTCATCAGTATTCAGCGAGAGGCCGATGTAGATGTAGCCGACGAATCCAGTCAGGATGCGATTGACGCCTCATGGAAGAGCTTGGTCGACGCACAGGAAGCGTTTGCCTCCTCGCGAAGCGAGAGAGACGCGTTGCAGTTCGCGATTGCGGACTCCGATGTGTTCATGTCGAGCCTTGAGTCAAAGTTATCCGCCCTGAAAGATGCAAACCTAACGCGTCAAGCTTTGGGATCTGCTCATTTTGACGCGTGTCCCGCCTGCTATACGGAATTGTCCAAAGTTGAGGATGGCACCTGTGCTGTCTGTAAGGAGCCGATTGGCTTCGACGATCATTTAGACAGAGTAGCTTCGATGATCAGCGAGACCGCGCTTCAGCTTCGACAGTCGAGACTCCTTCAGGAGAACCGGCGCAGCCGGATGAGCGAGCTTGAGGCGAAGCTTGCTGACTCTAGTTCTGCACTACAGACGGCTACGAGACACTATTCCGAAGTGAAGCGTCGACCGAGCACAAAGCGTGAATTCCAGATCAGCGAAATATATAAGGCACTCGGTTATATTGATCGGAGAGAGGAAGACATCGCCGAAAAAGCGAAGATCATCGAGATTATAGCGTCACTATCAGAGCAGAAAACGGCGCTTAATCTCCAGCTTGCCGTACTCAAGGACAGAAACGAACAACTAGAGTTTGCCCAAGAAGATCGTCTTCGTAGAGCCTACACCTCTGTGTCAGACGAGGTCCGCGGTCTCCTCAAGCACGATCTTCGAAGGCAAGACTCGTTCGAGTCTGCTGAGCGCGTGGATTTCGATTTTGGGCAGAACTCGATCAGCGTTGACGGTCACACTTATTTTTCTGCCAGCTCTCGGGTCATTCTCAAGAGCAGCTTCTTCTTAGGCTTCTATTCGGCCGCCGCGAAGACTGACTATTTTCGGCATCCAAGGCTGTGCATCCTCGATACGATCGAAGACAAGGGAATGGAACCGATTCGCAGCCACAATTTTCAGGAGCAGATACTCAGAATCTGGAAGGAGGCAAGTTTCAAGGGCCAGATTATCTTCGCGACCGCAATGATTTCAGACGTTCTAGACCATGACGAGTTCACTGTGGGTCGCTTCTCTACCCGTGATGCGCCGACACTCGACATTCGCTAAGCAGACGGTGGAACGATATGGGAAAAGCCAAAGAGATCTCGATAGGTCGTAATAATTTCGTACGACAACTCGACGCGCTTGCCTACTTCAAGACGATGTTGGGGCGATACGACCTGTGGGCGACTGTCTCAGCAGAAGATGCCGACGACCTACGAGCACTGCTAAGCAGGCATAAAGACGTTTTGGACAAGGTCGGCACGGGAGTCCGATCGTTCAAAGTCATCAAGGATGAGTACAAGGGGCGCTGCTTTGGCGTTGAGCGTACTGACGGCACAACTGTCGATTTTAGCTACATTCGCTGCGTGACGTTGAGATGGAATTAAAGATCTTCCACTCTGCTCTTGTGTATTGATCAGTGCGCCGGGCGCTGGAGCGTCAACTATCACCGTGATCTACGACACCTCCCCCCGCCGTGCGGTTCTCATTGCTTCAGTCAGTTAGGTGGAGGATGTGATGGCTGGTGGGCCTCTCACGGATAGGGCTTAAAGCTATTGTGTTAACGGTCGCACCGCGACAGACGGCATCCTTTCGATGCAGCCGGACGTGCTCACTAGTTGGTGCCCTTGGGTATAGTTTCCGTATAACCAACTAAACAAGAGACCTCGCAACCGACTTTTTGCGACCGGAGGCGACGCCCCGATCCCAGGAAACCACTTTCAAAGCCGCGATCTACCGACGCCCCCCGCCATCAGTAGCGGTCCGATCTTGAGTTCAGGATTAATTGACCCACCCCCAATCCCCGGGCCATCAGCCGGCTAGAGATTCCGACCTGTTTTGGCGCCTGCGAATTCACTTGGGCCCCGCATTCACGGGCGAATTCGGCAGGGGTTTTCCATGCCAGTGCAGTGTGGGGTCGGTCCTCGTTATAGAACGTCCGCCACTC
>Ga0255336_100723_pt1 | contig 39854 bp, 35 predicted proteins | sample MeOH1_35cm_T3_17_FD_189102 | JGI IMG/M metagenome (GOLD analysis project Ga0255336, IMG submission 189102) | Sandy soil microbial communities from University of British Columbia, Vancouver, Canada - MeOH1_35cm_T3_179 | ecosystem: Engineered > Artificial ecosystem > Sand microcosm > Unclassified ...
CGAAATGGCCGAGCACGGTATCGACCGAGTCGCTGCCAAGTACGCCCTTCTCGATCAGCAGCGCTTCCAGGGCGCGTACTTTCGCGGCGCTGGCCGCTTCCCGTTCGTCGTCGTATATGAATAGTTCGCTCATGGTCTTGGTTCCTGGCATGGATCAGTTGGGCGCAAGCAGATAGGCATCGAAGAGATCGGCGTAGATGGTCGTATTGGGCTCGCTCTTCTCCTTGCCCCAGATGTCGGCAGCATCGAACGCCACGCGATACACGGGCATGGGATGGCCAATGCCATCCGGGCCTGTCGACACGAAATACGAAAACGCGCCGGGATAAACGAGCTCCACCGTGCCGGGTTTGTTGCGCAGATACCCAGGCAATCGCGTGTGGTCGACGGCATCGGGGTCACCCACGCGTATCTGCGCGCCCTTGGAAAAACGCGGCTCCTGTGCGAATGCGTGAAAGCCGGAATCGCCCTTGACCAGGTAAGCGTTGATCTGCACGGCAATCGCCGGATTAGGCTTGTCGGGAAGCGCCGCCTGCGGATCAACACGGTAGTGGCGGGTCTTTTCGTCGAGTTCCTCAGCCGACACATAACCTTCGTCGATAAAAAACTGCGAGATGCCCATCAACCATTTCTCGTAATAGCGGTACTTGAAATACTCGAACGGCTGCATGCCTTCGGCACCGGTACGCAACGACGCCCAGGTCCACGTATTCCTGAATGTGGTGGGCAGGTCGGCTACTGGATAACGCGGCAATGCGTCGGCCAGATGCGTGCTCTCGGCCATCATCACCGTATGGATGCCGAAGATGCGTTTCTCCCACGGCTCGACGAACACTTGCGTGTCCACATTCACCGGACCGAGGTTTTCCAGTCCGCCTAAGCTGTGCTGTAGTTTCATTCGATGTTCCCGGGCGAAATAAAATGAGTTGAAGTTCAGTTGAGCTGCGGTTCGGGCTTGCGGGTCAGTGCGTCGCCGAGTACTTCGGACACGATGCCGAACAGCGCTCCCGTGATCAGCGCCGCCGCTGCAACGAGTGCGGGGTTATGAATGCCGACCGTCGTGATGGCGTGGCCGGTCGCGACCGTGGTCCCGACTGTCGACGCAAAACCCCACACGACCGCAGGCAGCACGTTCAGCAATTTGAGCTTCGACGCCTGCACCATTGCCGCACTGCCGATACCCACGCAAATCGCGGCGATGGCCGGTGTCTCCGACGAACTTGCGATGGCAAGCAGCGACAGCGACGCAATGACAAGACCCGTGAGGTTCGACGCGACGCTTTGCACGAACCCGGCCGAGCCGCCACCGACCACGAAGAACGACGCCCATGCGATGAATGTCACCCAGACAGGGACGGGAAATAGGGTGGCGGTGATGTAGGTATCGACGACGGCCAAGACACCGATGCTGACCGTAAAGGCTTCAGATTTTTTCATTGCAGGCTCCTTGAGGGTGGGAATTCAGGGCTGATGCAGGCAATCGAGGAACGCTTCGCGCAGGCGCGGCATGTCAAGGTCGCGACCGATAAATACGAACTTGCTGTCACGCGTTTCGTCGGTGCGCCATACGCGTCCCGGACGCGCTTCCAGCAGCATGTGGACACTGTGAAAATGGAACTGCCGCGGCTCGGACCGGAAGTGCAGCACGCCTTTCATCCGCATGAGCTGCGGGCCACGTTGCTGCACGAGCTGGTTGATCCAGCGATTGAACCGGTCGGGATCGAGGGCGCCGCTTTCGACTAAGGCACACGATCGAATCGACGAATCGTGTTCGTGATCGTGGGCGTTTTCATCGAGCAGATCGGGCTCGATCTCGAGTAGCGCGGGCAACGAAAAACGCCGCACGCCAAGCAGCGAATCGGCTGCGACACGCGAATGGCTGGCCGTGGTGATGGCAGCCGTCGGGTTCAGTGCACGCACCTGCTGCTCGAGCTGGTCCAGCGCGTGGCCATCGACGAGATCCACCTTGTTGATGACGACGATGTCGGCGAAAGCGACCTGCTCGCGCACGATTTCATCCTGGAGTTGCTGAGCGAAATGATGTGCATCGACTACGGTGACAACCGACTCCAGTTCGACGGCTTCACGCAGATCGGGATCGGCGAGGAAGGTTTGCAATACCGGCGCCGGATCGGCGAGTCCCGACGTTTCCACGATCAGGCGATCGAGTTTTGCGTGCGTGTTCGATTGAGTCCGCATCAATAATTCCTTGACGCTCGCGACCAGATCCGCGCGCACCGTGCAGCACACACAGCCATTGTTGATTTCGATCAGCGCTTCTTCCTCGGCGACGATCAACTGACCGTCGATGCCGACTTCGCCGAACTCGTTCACAACAACGCCGATACGCCCGGCTGTGTTGTGCTGGATCAAGTGATTGACCAGCGTGGTCTTGCCGGCGCCTAGAAAGCCGGAAATCACGGTCACGGGAATCTTGGGGCGGGGTTGGTGCATGGTTGATCTCGACGAAGGCCTGAGGGATGTTGGACTTGTAAAGAGCGAGTACCAGGCCCGGTTTTGCCAGGCGGCTTTAGCGAAACGTGCTCTGTCTCGATTGCCCCGGTCTGATGTCTGGATCGGTATAAACGGTCGTTAACGGACAAAATCCGGGTGTGGCCGGCTCGGCGTCGAAGGTGGAGAAATGGTGCATTGACGGGCATCGATGCCCACTCGGAGTGCGCGATGCGCCTTGATTAGCCGAGTCGGGTTCGAGCAAGCCGCGCCGCAAACCAGGCGACCATTCAGGACGTAGGGTTAACAATTGCCAGAACAGGTGTCAGCGATAATGCGTAAAACGACCGCGACTTCCGCGCGTCGATCTATCAAGGAGGGGCGGCGCGTGATCGATTCATCCGCGGTTTTAGCTGTTTTTTCGGTCTACGTCGCCGGCGTGGTTATTCCCGGGCCGAACTTCGTCGCAGTAGCGCACAAGGCGGTCTCGTCGACACGCACCGAGGCTCTGGCGGTCGTTGCGGGCATTGTCCTGGTCAGCTTGTTCTGGGCGACCTGCGCCATCCTTGGCGTGGGCATGGTGTTCGCCGCGTTCCCGTGGATGGCGCTCGTCGTGAAGATTGCCGGCGCGGCCTATCTCATGTGGTTCGGCTGCCGGCTGATCGTGAAGGCGCGAGCCAGCGAATCGGGCATGGCGCAGGCAGGCGTGACCGGTGGATTGCGTAAGGCATTCGTGCAAGGCTTTGCGACGAACATCACGAACCCGAAGTCGGTGGCGTTTTTTGCCGCTATCTTCGCTTCGGCCACACCGGCGCACATGTCGCCGGTGACGTTCGCGGCCATGCTCGCCATGGTCGCTGTCGTCGCGACCACGTGGTATGGGTTCGTTGCACTCGTGTTGTCGCACGGCGGGATTGCGTCGGCCTATCGAGGGTACCGGGCCTGGATTGATCGCGTATGCGGCGGTTTGATCGTGGCGTTGGGGATTCGCCAGTTATTGACGCGTTGATCGCCAGCGCGTTTGACTATATGCGGTCCGGCGGTCCTCGATCGTAGGACTGGTCAGCCTTTCGTCGTGCGAGACGCCTCCCGCCGTAACAGCGCTTCAGCCACCGACACGATCTGGTTCATTGCCTTCTTCAAATGGTCTCGAAGGATACGCGTCCCGAGACGGACATCTCGCGCGCGGCTTGCCTCGATCATTTCAATATGTTCCCGGCGCGTGTTTTCCCGGATCGGAACATTGACCACCTGAAAACGAAAATAACGCTCGTTCCGGTCGTTGAGACGCTTGAGCGTCTCGATGGCGAGATGTAGCCCCGACGGCGCATAGAGCGTCTCGTGAAAGCGCCAGTTCAACTGGCCCCAAGTGCTTTCAGTCGCGTTGTCCATTGCGTCGACTACTTCAAGTGCCTTGTCCAGGACTTCTTCGCTGGTGGACGCCATGGCGGCGCCAAAGATCCAGGGTTCCAGCCGCAAGCGTATCTCGAAGCTTTCCCTCACCTCGTCGGCGGAGATGCCGCACACGAACGCACCTCTGTGCGGGACCAGTGTCACCAAACCTTCGCCGTGCAGGCGCGTGATGGCTTCGCGTACAGGCACCCGGCTGACGCCGAGTTCATCGGCGAGCGCTTCCTGCCGCAATGCCTCCCCCGAGCCGATTTCGCCGCGCAGGATTTTTCCGCGAACTGCTTCGAGCACGAGATCGACCGTGGTCGCGCGCGTAATTTTGGGTGAGCGCGGGGCGACAAACTGGGGTTGCGCTTCCTCGAGAAGAATCTCGTCACCGGACGACAGAGTGGAAGTTGGGCGCTGCATAGAGGCTGTTCCAGAAAAAATTCGTCTTAACCATGATGCCACAACTGGATAGTGTATCCACCTGCCGCTTTCTACCGAAGCGACCGCGGGACCACGCGCGGCCGCGGATCTGACCGGTTTTTGTCCAGAAGCTCTAACTCCCGCGTGTCCTCATTGGGCATTCATCAACGATCCAAATCATCTTGACACTATGTTTTGTAAACAGCATATTGGATACATTCTCCAGCTATTCGGGGTGAATTAGGGGCGCGCCTGCGGACAATTTCCAGGTGCGGAACGGCCAATTCGAGAGGATCTTCATGCGTTGGAGCAAGGTGCTTAATGTGGTGAATTGTCATGCCGAGGGGGAAGTCGGTAATGTGGTGACCGGGGGCGTCTTCGATATCCCCGGCTCCACGATGTTCGAAAAAATGATGTATTTGGAGGAGCGCCGGGACGAGTTGCGAAAGCTCTGTTTGTTCGAGCCGCGTGGTTCCGCGAACCAGAGCGTCAACTTCATCCTGCCGCCAACCGATCCGCGTGCCCAGATGGGCTATGTGATCGCCGAGTCGACGGAATATCCCGCCATGTCCGGCTCGAACACCATGTGCGTTGCCACGGTCTTGCTGGAAACCGGCATCCTGCCCATGACCGAACCGGTCACCGAACTCCTGCTCGAAGCGCCCGCGGGGCTGATCAAGGTTCGTTGCGAATGCTCACAGGGCAAGGTCACCAAGGTTGAATTCACGAACCAGCCGGCGTTCGCGAATCACCTGGACAAGGTCGTTGAAATCGAGGGTCTGGGCAGCATTGCCGTCGACGTGGGGTATGGCGGCATGACCTACGTGCTGGTCGACGCGCAAAGCCTGGGTTTCAGTATTACACCCGACGAGGCCCGTGATTTGTGCGAGCTCGGCCAGACCATTAAAGCCGCCGCGGCGGAACAATTGCCTTCGCCGCATCCGCTGAATCCACTTATCAAAGGCATCACGCAAACGGAATTCGTCCTGCCGCTTCGGCGCGAGAACGGGGTGCTGATGTCGCGCAATACGGTGATTGTTTCGCCCGGCCGTTGCGACCGGTCGCCTTGCGGCACTGGCACCTCTGCGCGCCTGGCCGTCATGCATGCCAAAGGCCAGATTGGTGTCGGCGAGAAGTTTGTCCACGAGTCGATCATCGGTTCGGTGTTCGAAAGCCGTATCGAGTCGGTCACGCAACTGGGTTCGTACCCGGCGGTCGTGCCGATCGTCTCGGGACAAGCCTGGATCAGCGCCATGTCCCAGGTGGGTATTGATCCGTCGGACCGTTTCCAGACCGGTTTTACCTTGTCCGATACCTGGCTGGAAGCAGTCGACGACAAACTGATCAAATCAAGGCTGTAGTCAGCAGCAACGCGCACGAATTGACAGGTTAGCCGGCGGTTAAATAAAAAGGAGTACTTTTCATGTGGCATGGCGTATATCCCGCAGTAACGACGAAATTCAGGCTGGACGGCAATCTGGATCGCCATGAAATGGAGCTGGGATTTTCTATCCAGTTGGATGCAGGCTGCGATGGTCTGATCGTTTGTGGATCGTTGGGCGAAGGACCCATGTTGTCCCATGAGGAACGCATCGAGGTGCTTGAAACTGCACTCTCGGTGGCTGGCGGCAAGCCCGTCTTGATGACCGTGGCGGAGGCGTCGACCCGGGAAGCATGTGCACTGGCCCAGAAAGCCCGCAAAGCCGGCGCAGCGGGCCTGATGCTGGTGCCTAGCATGGTGTATCACACGGACGAACGCGAGACAGTGGCGACGCTGAAGGCGGTGGCCGCGGCCGGCGAGCTACCCGTCATGCTTTATTCGAACCGGATTGCGTACAGGGTGGACGTGACCTCGTCCATCCTCGAGGCGCTTGCATCCGATCAGCATTTTGTCGCTATCAAGGAGTCCTCCGACGACATCCGCCGGACCACGGAAATCATCAACACGTTCGGTGACCGCTTCGACGTATTGACGGGCGTAGACAACCTTGCGTTCGAAGCCCTCGCGGTCGGTGCGCAGGGTTGGGTAGCGGGGCTGTGCTGTGCGTTCCCCGCCGAAACGGTAGCAATCTATCGCCTGATCAAAACGGGCCGCTACGACGAGGCGCTGGCCATCTACCGATGGTTCCGTCCGCTGCTCGATCTCGATGTCAGCACGTATTTGGTCCAGAACATCAAGCTGGTGGAGGCGATTGCCGCGGGCTCCAATGATCGCGTGCGGATGCCGCGCATGGCGCATGAGGGCGCGCGCCGGGCGGGAATCGAAGCGCTGGTTCGAGAAGCTATGGAAACGCGCCCGGAAATTCCTTCGGATACCTGATCAACTGAGCACTGCCTGCCGTTCCGTTCCGGCTCTTGCGAGTCGCTCCGTATAAACACTATTTGTAGGAAGAAAAAATGCGCTTAACCAGAAACTTCGTTGTCTGTTGCGGCCTTTCGGCAATCATGGGGACGGCTCTCGCGGATACCTCTGTGACGATCGGTCTGTCAGGTCCGCTCACGGGCAACCAGGCCGGCAGCGGCAAGGACAACGAGAATGGCGCCCGCCTGGCCATTCAGGACCTGAATGCGAAGCCGTTGACCATCGGCGGCCAAAAGGTCACGCTCAAGCTTGATTCCGAAGACGACCAGGGCGACCCCAAGGTCGGTGTGCAAATCGCCCAAAAGCTCGTGGACAGCGGCGCGATCGCCATACTCGGACCCAACAACTCCGGCGTCGCCATCCCCGCGTCCCGGGTGTTCAACGGAGCCGGCGTTGCCATCCTTCCGGTCGCGTCGAATCCCGCGTTGACGGCGCAAGGGTTTAACAACATTTTCCGCATTGGAGCAAGCGATGCCCAGCTTGGCGGCTCGATGGCGGATTTCGCGAAGAATGTTTTGAAGGCCAACACGGTTGCCGTGATCGACGACCGTACAGCCTATGGCGAAGGCATTGCGACCGAGTTCTTGCGTGAAGCGAAGCAAATCGGTTTGACCGTGGTCGGACAGGACTACACCAATTCGAACGCGGTGGACTTCAAGGCCATTCTTTCGACGCTGAAGACGAAGGACCCGGACGCTATTTTCTACGGTGGATACACCGCGCAGGCGGGCCCCATGGTCAAGCAGATGCATCAGATCGCGTTAAAGGCCAAGCTGATGGGCGGCGACGGCATCTGTTCGGCAGAAATGGCGCAATTGACGGGCGAGCTTGCATCGAGCGTTTATTGCGCGCAGGGCGGCTCGGCACTGGACAAGACGCAGGCGGGACGAGCGTTCATCAAGCGCTATAAGTCGACCTACAGCATGGAGATGCTGGTGTATGCCGCCAATTTCTACGATGGCACGATGATGATCGCCCAGGCCATGCTAGCAACAAATACGACGACCGACCGGACGAAGGTCCGTGCGTACCTGGCGAATGCGCAATACGACGGGATCGCGGGCCATTACGCATTCGACTCGAGCGGGAATCTCAAGGGCGCGCCGACCACGGTCTACACGTTCAGGAAGTCACAACTGGTTCCTTACTGATCGGCGTCGTATCGCGTCGGTATCGTTGGTATCCGTGGTGGTGCGCTAAGCGCTTCACCACGCGGCGCTCAGGGATTCGAGTGCGCGCCCTTGTCGGCAGTGTGTGGTGTCTTCTTGTGCTTGCGATGCTTGGGCGGCGGCGCGTGCCGCGATGCGCTTCCCGTTCCCGACATCGACGACTGTCCTTCGCCGAAGTGATACGTCTCCGCCGAGGCTCCGGTCGAGATAAGGGCAAAAGCGCTGATGGTCGAGGCGAGGACTAAATGCGTAAGCTTCATGGCGCGAATGTTTCCGGAATTAAAGTGCGTCAGCTTAAACCAAAGTAACGCCGACACACTCCATCCCATCGCCCTTACTTGCTGCGAAGCGGCTGGTCCTGCATGAGCCAGGACAACGCGAAGGCAAGCAGCACGACCGCACCGGCTACGAGAAATACGACGTGCATCGATCCCGCGAACGCATTGAGATAGGTATCGCGAAAGGCGGCGGGAAGATGCTGGACCATCGTCGACCCCATCGATCGCGGTAATTCCGCACCCGGCGGCTTAGCGTCTGCCAAGCGCGAATGCAGGCCGTTCGTGAAGATTGCGCCGAATGTGGCGACCCCCACCGAACCGCCGATCGAACGGAACAGCGTCGCGCCGGACGTCGCCACGCCGATGTTCTTGAACGGCACCGCATTCTGCACGGCGAGCACAAGCACCTGCATGACCATGCCGAGTCCCAGTCCGAGCAGCAGCATGTACAGGTACATGGTGTGAAGCGGAGTGGCCAGTTGCAGCGTGGACAGCATGAACATGCCACAGGCCACGAGCGCGGTGCCGAAGATCGGGAACCAGCGGTATTTCCCAATCTTGCTGATCACGCGGCCGCTGATAATGGAGGTGGAGAGTATGCCGGCCATCATCGGCAGGATCTGCAGGCCGGCTTGCGACGGTGTGGAACCTTTGGCCACCTGCAGGTAGAGCGGCAGGAATGTGATCGCGCCGAACAGCGAAAATCCGACGATGAAACCGATCAGTCCGCTCAGGACAAAAGTGCGCTCCTTGAAAAGCTCAAGCGGCATAATCGGTTCATCGGCGAGACGTTCTTCGTAGATAAAACCGCCCAGCGTAATGAAGCCGAGCGTGAGCGTGAACCAAAGCTGCGGCGAACTCCACGGCAGCAGCGTGCCGCCCTGGCTGGTAAAAAGAATGATACAAGTGAGCGACGCCGCTAAAAACGCGGCGCCCATGTAATCGATTTTATGCTTCACATGCGCCACGTGCGGCTTGAACACGAGCCCGATCACGACCAGCGCGAGCACGCCGAGCGGCACGTTGATGTAGAAGATCCAGCGCCACGAGAGATGTTCGACAATAAACCCGCCCAGCAACGGTCCGACGACGGTCGCGAGTCCGAATACCCCGCCGAACAAGCCCTGGTAGCGGCCGCGTTCGGCGGGCGGAATCACGTCGGCAATCGCAGCCATGGTCACGACCATCAGGCCGCCGCCGCCGAGACCCTGCAACGCGCGCAACACGATCAGCTGGGTCATGTCCTGCGCGACGCCGCACAGGATCGAACCGGCAAGAAAGATGAGGATTGACGCCTGAATGACGATTTTGCGGCCGAACAGATCGCCGAATTTGCCGTACAGCGGCACCACGATAGTCGATGTCAGCAAGTACGACGTCACGACCCACGACAGGCTTTCAAGCCCGCCAAGCTCGCCGACAATGGTCGGCAGCGCCGTCGAGACGATGGTCTGGTCGAGCGCGCCGAGCAGCATGACGAGCAGCAGCGCCGTGAAAAGCAGCCGGATTGGAGGTCGCTCTTCGATGGCGGGAAACGCGACAGAGGGTTGCAGGGATTCCATTCAGCCGCCCGGTGAGTTAAATTAATGTTGAAGTTAATATTAGGCGACGCCGTTCACGGGGTCAATTGCCACTATGACTAAAGATGTAACCGATCCTTCCGAGCTGTCCGTTCCCGCCGATTCGCCGAAGTCCGGCCGCCGGCCCGGGCGGCCCACCGGCACGCAACACGGCGAGCCGCGCGCGCTTTTGCTTGACGTCGCGCTGGTTTTGTTCGCACGCCAGGGCATCATGGAGACCACACTCGGTGCGATTGCGCGCGAGGCGGGGGTCACGCCGGCCATGGTTCACTACTACTTCAAGACTCGCGACCAGTTGCTGGACGTGTTGATCGACGAGCGATTCGTGCCGTTGCGCGCCGAACTCGGCAGCTTGTTCGCCGATTCGGACGCGGAACCCGCGGACGCATTGCGCGCGTTCGCCGAAGGGCTTGTCGCCGTGGCGGAGCGGCTTCCGTGGTTCGCCACGCTGTGGGTTCGCGAAGTCATCAGCGAAGGGGGATTGCTGCGCCAGCGTATCGCTGCACGTTTTGGCGATGCCAACCGGAAGGCGGCGATTGCACGCATCGCGCAATGGCAGAAGGAGGGCAAGCTCAATCCGCATCTGGAACCGTCGCTGCTGTTCGCGTCGCTGTTCGGATTAACGGTCTTGCCGATGGCGGTGACTTACAAATGGGCTGAGGAGAACGGCGACTGTGCGCCGAAACGCGACCAGATCGCGCGGCACGCGGTGGCGTTGCTGATGCATGGCATCGGGCCGGCGTGAGCGCTGTTGGCAGCGGCGCCCGAAACATCGCGCGTAAGCCGGCACCGGGACAGGCGCCGTTGCGCTCAAGAGAATATTTCGGCGCCTGCAACAAATTGAGACAGACGCCGTTAAAATGCGCGCCGGGCAACCTGCCCGGCCGCTCGCCAGAAGAGGTGCGTCGCCGGCGCGAAACGAGCCACGCCAAGGAGACGTAACCAATGACAACCCGCCAGGACTTCGTTCAACCCGCGTCCGGATTTGACGCTCTATCAGCGGGCACGATTTCCGCGCGGCTGGATCGCCTGCCGGCCACGCGTTCGATGTGGACACTCGTCGTCCTGCTGAGCCTCGGGTTTTTCTTCGAACTCTACGATCTGCTGTATTCCGGCTACGTGGCGCCCGGACTGGTCAAGAGCGGCATCCTCACGCCCACCACCGTCGGGCTGTTCGGCATGACGGGCGTGGCGAGTTTCATCGCGTCGTTGTTCCTCGGGTTGTTCATCGGTACGATCGCGTGCGGATTTCTCGCCGACCGTTTCGGGCGGCGCGCAATCTTTACGTATTCGCTGCTCTGGTACACCGCCGCGAACGTGATCATGGCGTTCCAGGACACGGCTGGCGGCCTTAACTTCTGGCGCTTCATGGCGGGCCTGGGCATCGGCGTGGAGCTGGTGACGATCGGGACCTATATCTCCGAACTCGTGCCCAAGCACATTCGCGGCCGCGCGTTCGCGTGCGAGCAAGCGGTCGGTTTCATGGCGGTGCCGGTGGTCGCGTTCCTGTCCTACGCGCTGGTGCCGAACAAACCCTTCGGCTTCGATGGCTGGCGCTGGGTCGTCCTGATCGGCGCGCATGGCGCGTTGTTCGTGTGGTTCATCCGGCGGGCGTTGCCCGAAAGCCCGCGCTGGCTGGCGCAGAAAGGGCGGCTCGCGGAAGCGGACGCGGTGATGTCGGCGCTCGAAGCGAAGGTCGAGAAAGAGTATGGCCGCCCGTTGCCGCCGCCTGCTGCGCCCGAACCGGTCAGCACACGCGGGACATTCCGCGACATGTGGGTCGCGCCCTACGGAAAACGCGCGACCATGATGATCATTTTCAACATCTTCCAGACAGTGGGTTTCTACGGTTTTGCCAACTGGGTGCCGACGCTGCTGATCCACCAGGGCATCACGATCACAACGAGCCTGATGTACTCGACGATCATCGCGATTGCCGCGCCGGTCGGACCGATCATCGGCTTGTTCATCGCCGATAAATTCGAGCGCAAGAGCGTGATTGTCGTGATGGCGGGCTTGATCGTGGTGTGTGGACTCGTCTTCAGCCAGGTCTCGGGTGCGGCGCTGCTGGTCACCATGGGCGTGGGTCTGACGCTCGCCAGCAACATTATGTCGTACAGCTTCCACGCGTATCAGACGGAGCTCTTCCCCACCAGCATCCGGGCGCGCGCGGTGGGATTCGTGTATTCGTGGAGCCGCTTTTCGGCCATTTTCACGTCGTTTTTCGTGGCGGGCGTGTTGAAGGCGTTTGGCACGACGGGCGTGTTTGTGTTCATCGCCAGCGCGATGGCGGTGGTGATGCTGGCGATTGGCTTGATGGGACCGAAGACGCGGGACCTGGCGCTCGAGCAAATTTCGCACTGACTGCGCTCACTGAACGCTCACTGAAGGCGACGTCGCAATAGGGCGCTTTATGGCACGGTTGGCGGACCGGGTCATCGCGGCAGAAGCGCGCGCGTTATGCCAGAATCCGCATAACGCGATTAACTCTCCCGTTACGTCATGTCCGACACGCTCACGCCTGCCGAGGCCGACCACGCCATGCGCAACTGGACCTATCGGTCCATCGGCCAGATCCAGATCGGGTCCGCACAACATAAGAAAATGTTCTGCGAGATGCTGCTCACTACCCATAACCCCTACAAGCCCGCGGTCATCGTCTGGCCGGCGCTGGCGCCCGACGCGCTCAAGCGCATCACGTCGCTGCCTATCTGGGATATCGCGGTGCAGACCGAAGGCCGCGCGTCTATCCATGTGTCGACGTATGCAACGAACATTAAAGATCCGCTGCTGCGCGAAGCCATCACGATGAACGGCGGGGAAGAAGCGCGCCACAAGGTCGTGCTGTCGCGGCTGGTCGAGGCCTACGGCATCAAACTCGCGCCCGAGCCGCCGTATCCGCCGCCCAAGGATGCGATACGCGCGTGGATGATGACGGGTTATAGCGAATGCATTGATAGCTTCGTTGCCTTTGGGCTTTTCGAAGCCGCGCGGCAGACGGGTTATTTTCCAGAGGAACTGGTCGAAACCTTCGAGCCGGTGATCCAGGAAGAAGCGCGCCATATCCTGTTCTTTGCCAACTGGGTGGCGTGGTACCGGCGCTGCTTGCCGTGGTATCGGCTCCCCGGGTTCTTCGTGAAGACGGGCCGTGTGTGGATAGCGCTGATTCGCGAGCGGGTATTGCTTGCGCGGGGTTTCGATATCACGGGCGCCGCGCCGGATGCGAATTTCCGAGCGGACGTGGGCGAGTCGATCGGTGGTGGGATATCGGTGAGGGCGTTGATCGATTTGTGCCTGAAAGAAAACGAACGTCGGATGGCGGGTTACGATGCGCGTCTTTTACGGCCAACGACCGTACCCTGGCTCGCCCGGATCGCGCGGCGGTTTATAAATTAGCAACTAACTGTCTACCGTTTTTGCGGGCACGAATCGCTCGGGGTCGTGGTTTGCTTTAGTGAAGCGGCTTGCAACTAACCGTCTGTCGCTCTCGCATTCGCGAACTGCGTTCAGCCTCATTTCTCCCGGCGCGCCGCTTCGAACCGCCGCGACGCTTCCTCCACGTCCTGTCTGAACTGCGCAAGCGCAGTCAGGCTGGCAGCGGGGGGCTGTAGCGCAGTCCATAACACCTCGATGAGTTCATCGGCGGTCGTATCGATCTGAGCCTGACTCAGATGCCGCTTGGCGAGCGTCGCGTCCCACAACACATGTTCCATTGGTCCGAACACCAGCGAGCGCATCAGCCGTAGCGGCAAGTCCGCGCGCACCTGACCCACGCTCTGGCCGTGCGCGAGAACGTTCATTAGCGGCGCGGTATAGCGGCGCTGAAGGTCGGTCAGCGTATCGCTGAGATCATGATGTTTCGTGCGCCCCTCGGACAAAACCAGCGCGCATAAACCCGTCCCGTTCACCAGCATCAGCCGCAAATGCGTCCTGACGATAAAAGCAAACTGCTGGCGCACGCTGCCGTCACGGGGCAGTCCGGATTCAAATGCATCGATGATCTCGTCATACCAATCCGCGATCACCCGCGCGCACAACTCCCGTTTGCCGCTGAAATAGCTGAACACGGTTGCCTCGGAGATCCCGGCTCGCTGGGCGATTTCGGCGCTCGTGGCGGCGTCGTAGCCTTTTTCGGCGAAGACGTCACGGCCGGCCTGAAGAATGTCCTTCACGCGCTGCTGCGACTTGACACCGGCAGGCGTACGGCGGTTTCCAGCGATAGGAGTGGAGGACATAAGCGGGTCAGCCAGGAATTTTAATCAGATGTGAGCGTAGCTCAAATCCCTATTGACGGGAAGTGGCTTTCAGCGTGAAACTGCCGCTCATTATGGAAATTGGTGCGTGTGAGTACGACTCATAATTTATCGGGTCTGCAAGCATCGGCGCCAATGACCTCGAGCCGACACCCCGAAGAAGGAGACCCGCATGAACGACGTACCCGGTCTGAATTTCGCCTTGGGCGAAGACATCGACATGTTGCGCGACTCGCTCGCGAATTTCGCAGCGAAGGAGATTGCGCCGCGCGCCGCTGAAATCGATAAAACCGATCAGTTCCCGATGGATCTCTGGAAGAAATTCGGCGATCTCGGCGTCCTCGGCATGACGGTCTCCGAGGAATACGGCGGTGCGAACATGGGCTACACCGCGCACATGGTCGCGATGGAGGAGATCTCGCGGGCGTCGGCATCGGTGGGGCTGTCATATGGCGCGCATTCCAACTTGTGCGTGAACCAGATTCATCGCAACGGGACCGAAGCGCAGAAGCGCAAATATCTACCCGGGCTGGTCTCGGGCGAACACATCGGCGCGCTGGCGATGAGCGAGCCGAACGCGGGATCGGACGTCGTCAGCATGAAGCTTCGCGCCGATGAAAAGGGCGACCACTACGTGCTCAACGGCACGAAGATGTGGATCACCAACGGGCCGGATTGCGACACGCTCGTGGTGTATGCGAAGACGGATATCGCGGCGGGCGCGAAGGGGATTACAGCGTTTATCGTCGAGAAGGGCATGAAGGGGTTTTCGGTTGCGCAGAAGCTCGACAAGCTCGGCATGCGTGGATCGCACACTGGCGAGCTCGTGTTCGAGAACGTGGAAGTGCCGAAGGAAAACGTGCTCGGCCAGTTGAACGGCGGCGTGAAGGTTTTGATGAGCGGCCTCGATTACGAGCGCGCGGTGTTGGCCGGCGGCCCGACCGGCATCATGGTCGCGTGTATGGACGCGGTCGTGCCGTACATCCACGATCGCAAGCAGTTCGGTCAGGCGATCGGCGAGTTCCAGCTGATTCAAGGCAAGGTCGCCGATCTCTATACGACGTTGCAGGCGTGCCGCGCGTATCTCTACGCCGTGGGCCGTCAACTCGATACGCTCGGTGCAGGGCATGGCCGCCAGGTGCGCAAGGACTGCGCGGGCGTGATCCTGTACACGGCCGAAAAAGCGACGTGGATGGCCGGTGAGGCGATCCAGATTCTCGGCGGCAATGGTTACATCAACGAGTATCCGGTCGGCCGTCTGTGGCGCGATGCGAAGCTGTATGAAATCGGCGCGGGCACCAGCGAGATTCGCCGCATGTTGATCGGGCGGGAACTGTTCGCCGAAACGGCTTGAGCGAGCGACCATACCTATGCCGATCATCGAATCGAAACTGAATCCACGCAGCGACGAATTTCGCGCGAACGCGGCGGCGCTCGAAGCGCTCGTCGCGGATCTGAAGGCGAAGGTCGCGCAGATCGCGCTGGGCGGCGGACAAGCTGCCCGCGATAAACACGTGTCGCGCGGCAAACTGTTGCCGCGCGATCGCATCGCGCAATTGCTCGATCCGGGCACCCCGTTTCTCGAGTTGTCGCAGATGGCCGCGTACGGCATGTACAACGACGACGCACCCGGCGCCGGCTTGATTACGGGCATTGGCCGGATTGCGGGGCAGGAGTGCGTGATCGTCTGCAACGATGCAACCGTGAAGGGCGGCACGTATTACCCGATAACGGTGAAGAAGCATCTTCGGGCGCAGGAAGTTGCGGAAGAGAACTGCTTGCCGTGCGTGTATCTCGTCGATTCCGGCGGCGCGAATCTGCCGAATCAGGATGATGTGTTCCCCGATCGCGATCACTTCGGCCGCATCTTCTACAACCAGGCAAACCTGTCGGCGAAGGGCATCGCGCAGATCGCCGTGGTGATGGGTTCGTGCACTGCAGGCGGCGCATACGTTCCGGCGATGAGCGATGAATCGATCATCGTGAAGAACCAGGGCACGATTTTCCTCGGCGGTCCGCCGTTGGTTAAAGCTGCAACCGGCGAAGAAGTCAGCGCTGAAGATCTTGGCGGCGGCGATGTACATACACGGCTGTCGGGCGTCGTCGATCATCTCGCACAAAACGATGCGCATGCGCTGGGGATCGCACGGAGCATTGTCGGCAATCTGAATCGTGTGAAGCTTTCACCGCTGGCACTGAAAGAACCGCTGCCGCCCCGTCACGATCCGCACAGTATCTATGGCGTGATTCCCGTCGATACCCGCAAGCCGTTCGATATCCGCGAAGTGATCGCGCGCATCGTCGACGACTCCGCTTTCGATGAATTCAAAGCCCGTTACGGCACGACACTTGTGTGCGGATTCGCGCATATCTGGGGCCATCCGGTCGGCATCATCGCGAACAACGGCATTCTCTTTTCGGAGTCGGCGCTGAAGGGTACGCACTTTATTGAACTGTGCTGCCAGCGCAAGATCCCGCTTGTGTTCCTGCAGAACATCACGGGTTTCATGGTGGGGCGCAAGTACGAAAACGAAGGCATCGCACGCAATGGCGCGAAGATGGTGACGGCGGTCGCAACAGCGAAGGTGCCGAAGTTCACGGTGATCATCGGCGGCTCGTTTGGTGCCGGCAATTACGGCATGTGCGGCCGTGCGTATTCGCCGCGATTCCTCTGGATGTGGCCGAACGCGCGCATCTCCGTGATGGGTGGCGAGCAGGCTGCTTCCGTGCTCGCGACCGTGCGTCGTGATGGCATCGAAGGGAAGGGGGGGGCGTGGTCGAAGGAAGAGGAAGAGGCGTTCAAGTCACCGATTCGTGAGCAATACGAAGTACAAGGCCATCCGTATTACGCGAGCGCGCGCCTGTGGGACGACGGCGTGATCGACCCGGCCCAGACCCGCGATGTGCTCGGACTCGGGCTGGCGGCGTCGATGAATGCGCCTATCGAAGACACGCGTTTCGGCGTGTTCCGGATGTGACGACAGGACTTGGCGCTTCAGCGCTTAGTCCTGTCCCATGCAGAGCGGACGACAGGACTTGGCGCTTCAGCGCTTAGTTCTGTCCCATGCAAAGCTGACCTTTTCCTTCCAGGGTTCGTCATGTTCAACAAAATACTGATTGCGAATCGCGGCGAGATCGCGTGCCGCGTGGCCGCAACCTGCAAGCGACTGGGTGTGGGCAGCGTGGCTGTCTACTCCGATGCCGACGCGAATGCGAAGCACGTAGCCGTCTGCGACGAAGCTGTGCACGTGGGCGGCGCGGCGGCATCGGAAAGTTATCTGCGGATCGAAAAGATCATTGATGCGGCGCTAAAAACCGGCGCGCAAGCCGTGCATCCGGGGTATGGGTTCTTATCGGAGAACGAGGATTTTGCGCGGGCTTGTGAGAAGGTCGGGCTCGTGTTTATCGGACCGCCGGTGGAGGCCATCTCTGCGATGGGATCGAAGGCGGCGGCCAAGGCGCTGATGCAGTCGGCGGCTGTGCCGTTGGTACCGGGTTATCACGGAGATAGTCAGGAACCCGCGTTGTTGCAACAGGAAGCGAATGGCATTGGCTACCCCGTGCTGTTGAAAGCAAGCGCGGGCGGTGGAGGCAAGGGCATGCGCGTAGTCGAGAAAAGCGCGGATTTTGCGTCGGCGCTTTTGTCATGCAAGCGCGAGGCGGCCAGCAGCTTTGGCAATGATCGAGTGTTGATCGAAAAGTATCTGCTGCGCCCGCGTCACGTCGAAGTTCAAGTGTTCGCGGATCGACACAATAACGCCGTTTATCTCTTCGACCGCGATTGCTCGGTGCAACGCCGTCATCAAAAGGTCTTGGAAGAAGCACCTGCGCCGGGTTTGTCAGATGAGGTGCGTAAAGCCATGGGCGAAGCCGCAGTCGCGGCTGCACGTGCCGTGAATTATGTCGGCGCCGGCACGGTCGAGTTCATCATGACCGGCGACGGCCAGTTCTACTTCATGGAGATGAACACGCGGCTTCAGGTCGAGCATCCGGTGACCGAAATGGTGACGGGTCTCGATCTCGTCGAGTGGCAATTGCGCGTGGCAAGCGGCGAGCCGCTGCCGTTGTTGCAGGATCAGTTTAAGGTGAACGGCCACGCAATCGAAGCGCGTATCTACGCGGAGAATCCATCGCGTGGGTTCTTGCCATCGACGGGAACGCTGAAGCATTTGCGCTTGCCCGAAGCGGTAGAGTTTCAGTTGAACGGCAATGTTCGCATCGATAGCGGGGTGCGTGAAGGCGATACCATCACCCCATTTTACGATCCGATGATCGCAAAGTTGATCGTACACGGCCGCGATCGCGACGATGCGCTGTTGCGTATGGCGCTTGCGTTGAAACAATGCGAGGTGGTGGGGCCGTCTACGAACATCGAGTTCCTGCACCGGATTGTTGTCAGCGAACCATTCTCGGCCGGCGATCTCGATACGGGTCTGATCGAACGTCATCACGACACGTTGTTCGCGACGTCGACGGTGCCAAAAACGCAGGCGCTCGCGTTGGCTTGCGCCGCGTTGCTCACGCGTGAAGGCGGCGAGGCGCATGGCGTGTCGCCGTGGGATGCGTTGTCACACTGGCGCATGAGCGGCGGTTACACGCAGGCGTTGAACTGGCGTCTGGTCGGCTCGGACGATGAAATCCTCGCCGTTTTTACCCGTGATTCCACCTCGGGCCGCGCCGATAACAAACAACTCGAATTACTCGGCGAAACGCTCACGTTCGACTGGTTGCATGGGGATGAAGCGCATGCGTTCGTCGTGCTGATTGGAGACAAGCGGATCAAGGGCCGCGTGTTTATAGACGGCGATGTGTTCCATGTGTTCTACGAGGGTGCAGCGCTGGCTTTCGAATGGCAGAACCTGCTCGCTCATGCCGCCGATGCCGAACATGGCGAAGGCCGTCTGACCGCGCCGATGCCAGGCAAGGTGATCGCGGTGCTGGTCGAGTCGGGCACGGTTGTCGAGAAGGGCGCGCCGCTGCTGGTGATGGAAGCCATGAAGATGGAGCACACGATTGTTGCGCCGGCCAGCGGCACGGTGGGCGAGATCCTGTTCAACGTAGGCGATCAGGTCACCGATGGCGCCCAGCTACTGGTGATGGAGGTGCAGCCCGCGAAATGACGCCTCGCGTCATTTCGTCTTGAACTGTCCCAGCAGTGTTTCTTCCGTTTCCGTTTTCACGAGAATCTCCACGCGCCGGTTCAACGCACGCCCTTCGGGCGTGTCGTTGGTCGCGATCGGTTGCAAAAACGCGATCCCTTTTGTCTTGATGCGCGCAGCAGGAACGCCGCGTGCGACTAGCGCATCGCCCACGGCGTTTGCGCGCGCTGTGGACAGTGCCTGGTTGTAGTCGAACGGGCCGACGTTGTCCGTGTGTCCCTCGACCATGATCGGCCGCGTGCTGCGCTTGAGCAGCACGGCAGCACGGTTGAGCACGGCGATGCTTTCCGGGCGCATGGAGGCTTCGTCGAAGTCGAACAGCGCCGATTCCTGAAGGCGCAATTCCACGCCGTCCCGGACCGGATGGACGACGATGCCGACCTTCTGGTTGAGCGCTTCTTCCTTCGACCGGTTCAGGCCGGATGCACAGCCGGCTAGCAAGACCGTGGTCGCGCACGCGTTGACAATGGTTTGAAAGGCTTTCACTGCATGTCTCTTGAACGGTTGCCGGGGCGAGGGAAACGATTATAGGGAACCGGAAACTGCCGAGTGTGAAATTAGAACAACACCCGGGAAATCCAGTTGAAAGCGCTGGCCTTGATTCTGGCCGATCCCGGCCCGACTTACAATGCAGCGCCGGCAGTCGGCTGGAAGACTCGGGTTAAGACGAGTTAAGGTTCGTTAAGACTCGAAAAGAATCAGGTCACAATCGGGCTTTAGGGCTTTCACTTAAAGAACAAAATAACGAGGACGTTCCCTATGATTTCACGCGATCAAACCTCTGCGGACGAAAAGGATCGCACGCGGCGTTTGCAACGAACCGCGTCGGGGTGTCTGTACGCGGTGCTCGTTGCCGTTGCGCTCTGGATGATCCGGGACTTCATTCCTGCGGTAGTGTGGGCGGCGGTCATCGCCATTGCGTTGTGGCCGTTGCTGACCTGGCTCGAACAACGACCGATGTTCAGGCAGCGCGGCATGTGGCTGGCGGTGGGCTTGACCGTGGTGATCGGGCTGGTATTCGTGGTGCCGTTCGTCGTGGTCGCGGCGCAGGCGGGCAGCGAAGCCGCCGACCTGCTGCGCTGGTTCCACGAATTGCTGCGCACCGGCATTCCCGTGCCCGATCTCGTTAATCATTTGCCTATGGGGTCGAAGCAGATAGCGGCGTGGTGGCAGGAAAATCTTGCCACGCCGTTCGAGTCTTCACCGGCGGCGAAGAACTTTCATAGCGCGACGGTAGTGGCGATGACGCGGCACTTCGGCGTCCGCGTGGCGCATGGTCTGGTTGTGTTCGGCTTCATGCTCGTCACGCTGTTTTTTGTGTTCAAGGCGGGGTCGAAACTCGGCGAGCAATTGCTTGAGGCTTCGAGGCGCGGGTTCGGTTCCGAAGGGGCGGCACTGGTGCGGCGCATGACCAATTCGGTTCGCAGCACGGTAACGGGGCTGGTGGTGGTGGGTCTGGGCGAGGGTGCGTTGCTTGGCGTAGCCTATCTTGTGACCGGCGTGCCGCATGCCACGTTGCTCGGCATGCTGACCGCCATCGCCGCAATGCTGCCGTTCTGCGCTCCGATCGTGTTCATCGGCTCGGCATTGTGGCTGCTCTCCCAGGGCGCGACGGTGGCGGCGATCAGCGTGGCGGTGTTTGGATTTGTCGTGGTGTTCGTAGCCGAGCATTTCGTGCGGCCGGTGTTGATCGGCGGCGCGGCGAGATTGCCGTTCCTGCTGGTGCTGTTCGGGATTCTGGGTGGGGCGGAAACGTTTGGGTTGGTAGGCTTGTTTATCGGGCCGGCGTTGATGACGGTTCTGGTCGTGCTGTGGAATGATTGGGTGGAATGATTGGGTGCATTGAGTTAAGCGACGGGCACGCGTCGGTCCAGGTAATGCATATGACAAGGCTGTTCCAGCTCGCGTTGGAACAGCGTTTCTTTCATCATCCGCTTGCGCGTCTTCGTTCAACGCTTCGTCAAATCACATACAAATCAACATATTCATTGACCGGCATTGCTTCGAGCGTTGCCTGATCCATCGATGCCGCGAGGATCGCCTCTTGCTGCTTGGCGGGGAAACGCCGTGCGAGGTTCACCTTGAACTTCTCGACCAGAAGCGGGATGCCGTCTTCGCGGCGGCGCTTGTGCCCGATCGGGTATTCGACGATGACCTCGTCGAATTGGCTGGCGTCATTCAACTCGACGCTCAGCGCGTTGGCGATCGAACGCTTCTGCGGATCGTGATAGTCCTTCGTGAATTGCGGGTCTTCCACGCATTCCATCTTGGCGCGCAAGGTGTCGATGCGTGGGTCTTTGGCCACTGAGTCCTCGTAATCCGAGGCCGTCAAGCGACCATAGATCATCGGCACGGCGACCATGTATTGAATGCAGTGATCGCGGTCGGCGGGGTTATCGAGCGGACCTTTTTTATCGATGATACGAATCGCCGCTTCATGCGTGCGGATCGTGATCTTCTTGATGTCCTCAACTTTCTTACCCGTTTCGGCGAGCTTGGCGTGCAGCGTCATCGCCGCTTCCACCGCGGTTTGCGAGTGGAACTCAGCCGGGAACGAGATCTTGAAGAGCACGTTCTCCATCACGTACGAACCGTACGGACGCTGGAACTTGAACGCGTTGCCCTTGAAGAGCACATCGTAAAAGCCCCATGTTTTAGCGGTCAGAACCGACGCATAGCCCATTTCACCGGTCTTCGCGATCAACGCAAGACGCACGGCGCGCGAGGTGGCATCACCTGCTGCCCACGACTTGCGCGAGCCCGTATTCGGCGCATGCCGATACGTGCGCAGCGAATGGCCATCGACGAAGGCCAGCGATACGGCGTTGATCAACTCGTCACGCGTGAGGCCGATCAGCTGGCCGACCACGGCCGTTGAAGCGAGCTTCACGAGCAGGACGTGGTCGAGACCGACCTTGTTGAACGAGTTCTCCAGCGCGATACAGCCTTGAATTTCGTGCGCCTTGATCATGCCGATCAGGACGTCTTTCATCGTCAGCGGCTTCTTGCCGGTGGCGACTGCGTTACGCGAGAGCCAGTCGGCGGTGGCCAGAATCCCGCCGAGGTTATCCGACGGATGGCCCCATTCGGCGGCGAGCCACGTGTCGTTGAAGTCGAGCCAGCGGATCATAGCGCCGATGTTAAAGGCGGCCTGAACCGGGTCCAGCTGGAAAGCGGTGCCGGGCACCTTGGCGCCGTTGGGGACTATCGTGCCGGGCACGATGGGTCCCATCAGCTTGGTGCATGCCGGGTAAGTCAGGGCTTCGAGTCCGCAGCCGAGCGTATCGATCAGACAATTGCGCGCCGTATCCAGCGCGAGCGTGCTGTCGACTTGAAAGTTGAGAACGTAGTCGACGATATCGACTAATACTCGATCCGGCTCGGGCCGGACGTTGGAAATCGGTGCGGACATCGAAAAACCTCTGGTAAAGACTTACTGGGCGTTCTTGATCAGTGCGTTGGATTGCGTGGGTGCCGGCGTGCCTGCTGCAGCCATTTCATCCGTCTTGCATTCGTCGGCGAGACGCGACGAGTCCTTGTCCGAGAACAACATGGCCTTGGTCGGGATCACGACCAGGTCCATGCCGGTTGCTGCGTCGTGGAAGCGGTCCGCGCCGGTCGTGGTGGCTTCGCGCGGCAATTGATAGTCCTTCTTCGCCCAGTTCACGGTGACGACCTGGTCACGCTTCATGTCGCCTTTCAGATAGAAAGCCAAGCCTTCGTTACAGGACCACTTTGTCGAGCCTTCCGGGATCGGATTGGTTTTTGCTGCGGCTTTGGCTTCCGCGGCCGGTTTGCGCTTGATCAGGCGGCGTGCAGGCGCGGGGCGTTTTGCTACTGCCTTCTTGGCCGTTGCTTTGGCCGGGGCGGCCGTGGAGGTGGTTGCATCTGCGGCCAGTGCGCTCGTGCTGGCGAGCATGCCCGAGAGGGACAGGGCGCCGACAACGCTAGCGATCAGGAGTTTATTCATCAATGACAGCCTTTCTAGATTTCGTTTAAATGTTCAATCGGGGCTTTTGCAGCGCCACTTCGTGGGGTGAAACGACTGGCTGCATTGGCCCGTTTTGCGAAAGCACGCGCGCCGATTTGGGCTATCCGGCACACGCAGCGCGCTATTTTCGCTTATTTAGCGGCAGGAACTTCAGATTTTCAGGCCCGGTGTAGTTCGCACTCGGCCGGATGATCTTGTTATCGATGCGTTGTTCAATGATGTGAGCGCTCCAGCCCGAGGTCCGCGAGATCACGAACAGCGGCGTGAACATAGCCGTGGGCACGCCCATCGCGTGGTACGACACCGCGCTGAACCAGTCGAGGTTCGGGAACATCTTCTTCGCGTCCCACATCGTTGTTTCGAGGCGCTCGGCAATGTCGTAAAGCTTGGTATCGCCCGCTTCCTTCGACAGCTTCTTCGCGATTTCCTTGATCACCTTGTTGCGCGGGTCGGAGATCGTGTACACCGGATGACCGAAACCGATCACGACTTCCTTCGCTTCCACGCGACGACGGATATCGGCTTCTGCCTCATCGGGCGTCTGATAGCGCGACTGGATGTCGAACGCGGCTTCGTTGGCGCCACCATGCTTCGGACCCCGCAATGCACCGATACCGCCGGTGATCGCCGAGTACATGTCCGAGCCCGTGCCGGCGATCACGCGGCAGGTGAACGTCGATGCGTTGAATTCGTGCTCTGCGTAAAGAATCAGCGATGCATGCATCGCATCGACCCATGACTTCGACGGCTCTTTACCGTGCAGCAAATGCAGGAAGTGCCCGCCGATGGAATCGTCATCGGTCTCGGTTTCAATGCGCCGGCCGTTATGCGAATAGTGATACCAGTACAGCAGAATCGAGCCGAGCGAGGCCATCAGGCGGTCAGCAATATCCTTCGCGCCGGAGATGTTGTGATCGTCTTTCTCGGGCAACAGCGTGCCGAGCACGGAGACGCCGGTGCGCATCACGTCCATCGGATGCGCGGACGCGGGAATCCATTCCAGCGCGGCTTTCAGGTTCGCGGGAAGGCCACGCAAACTTTTCAGCTTGATCTTGTACGTCTTGAGTTCGGCGACCGTAGGCAGCTTGTCATGCACGAGCAGATATGCAATCTCCTCGAACTCCGACGACCCGGCAATATCCAGGATGTCGTAGCCACGATAGTGCAAATCGTTGCCCGTCTTGCCGACCGTGCACAGCGCGGTGTTACCCGCCGTCACACCCGACAGCGCGACGGATTTCTTAGGTTTGAAGCCGCCGGCGGCGGGTGCTTCTTTCTCTAACGTATCGCTCATTTGTCTCAGTCTCCTGACAGGGATAACGCGTTACTTCGCTTGATTGAACAGGGCGTCGAGTTTCTCTTCGAACTCGTGATAGCCGATGCTCGCGTACAGTTCCTCGCGCGTCTGCATGGTGTCAAGCACCTTGCTTTGCGTGCCATCGGTGCGGATAGCGCGATACACATTCTCCGCGGCCTTGTTCATCGCGCGAAACGCTGAAAGCGGATACAGCACGATCGATACATCCACGCTGCGCAGTTCTTCAACCGTGAAGAGCGGCGTCGATCCGAACTCCGTGATGTTTGCCAAAACCGGTACCTTTACGGCATCGACAAATTGTTTGTACATCTTAAGATCGGTCATGGCTTCCGGGAAAATCATGTCCGCGCCGGCCTCGACGCAAGCGCGCGCCCGTTCGATAGCCGCTTCCAGACCCTCCACTGCCAGCGCATCGGTACGCGCCATGACGACGAAATTCTCATCGGTACGCGCATCGACAGCCGCCTTCACGCGATCCGCCATTTCCTGCTGCGAGACGATCGCCTTCCCCGGCCGATGACCACAGCGCTTGGCGCCCACCTGATCTTCGATGTGCATCGCGCCCGCGCCCGCCTTGATCAGCGACTTCACCGTGCGAGCAATGTTGAAGGCGCTCGGACCGAAGCCGGTATCGACGTCGACCATCAGCGGCAGATCGCAGACATCGGTGATGCGGCGGACATCGGTGAGGACGTCATCGAGTGTTGAAATGCCGAGGTCCGGCAAGCCGAGCGAGCCTGCTGACACGCCGCCGCCCGACAGATAAATCGCCTTGAAGCCCGCATGTTTGGCGAGCAGCGCGTGGTTCGCATTAATCGCGCCGACGAGTTGCAGGGCCTTTTCAGCCGCGACCGCCGCGCGGAACTTCGCGCCGGCGCTAAGTGTTGCAGTTGAACTCATAGATGTGTCTCCGTTGACCCCGCGATAGAGCGCAAGTTGTCTGCCAGACCCCCAAGCTTTTGATTTTTAAGAGATTGGCCGCTCCTCGCCGGTCCGTAAAATTTCATAAATGAAATCACAGATTGCAAAAATGGCGTTAAACTTTGATATCGCGTTCACAGTTCGCCTACGTTCAAGCCATGAATCCACCTCCACGCATTTGGGCAGTCGGCATCAGCAAGTTGCGCGACCTGTATCGCGACATCGCGGCGGACTATGACGGCGTGGCCGATCTGCGCATCGTCCCGCTGGGGTACGAGGACGCGGTGCAGGAGGTCGAGAACGCGGGCGATGCGCGTCCGGACGTGGTTGTGTCGGCGGGATCGAACGGGAGTTATCTGAAGGCGCGGATCAGCGTGCCGGTCGTGCTCGTGAGCCCCACTGGCTTCGACGTGATGCATGCGTTGGCGCGGGCGCGTCGCGAAGGCGATTCGGTTGGCCTCGTGATGCACGGCGAGACCCCGTCCGAGCTCAAACGGTTTTTCCGGGCATTCGATGTGGCGGTGGAATGCGCGTCGTATTTGTCGGCCGAAGACGCGGAGGCGTGTGTGCTCGATCTGCGCGACCGGGGTATGCAGGCGATCGTCGGGCCGGGACTCGTGGCGGAGCTGGCCGAGAAGGCGGGCATGAAGTCGGTGTTTTTATACTCGCGCGCGTCTGTTCAAGGCGCGTTTGAAACCGCACTGGAAGTCGCACGCGCCACGCTGGGGGAAACGCAGCGGCGTCGCCGGCTGGATCAGGTACTGCAGCATCTGCGCGATGGCGTGATCGCGTTGAACGCCGATGGCCGCATCGAAGCGTTGAGCGGGAAGATGGCCGACATGTTGCGGCTCGCGCCGTCGCAAGCGGTGGGCAAGCGGCTGCGCGACCTTGCGCCCGAGGTGGCCGGCGCTGTGCCCAAGGAGCCGGGCGAGTCGCTGGAAACAGTGTGCGGGGCAAGTTATGTCGTGCATCGCAGTGCTTGGGGCGACACATCGGCGGGGGCTTCCGGGTCCATCATCACCTTCCAGGAGTCGGTAGCGTTGCAGCGCATGGACCGCTCCGTGCGCGCCCGGCAACGTGCGCCGCAACTTGTCGCGCGATATCGGATCGCGGATCTGACCGGGACGAGCGAAGCGACAGAACAAGTGCGCCAGCGAGCACGGCGTTATGCACGTTCCGATGCCACCGTGCTGATACGTGGCGAAAGCGGCACGGGCAAGGAACTGGTTGCGCAAGGCATCCATACCGAGAGCGCTCGGCGTGAGTTCGCGTTCGTCGCGCTGAACTGTGGTGCTTTCCCGGAGACCTTGCTGGAAAGCGAATTGTTCGGCTATGAGGAGGGTGCGTTTACCGGTGCGCGACGCGGAGGCAAAGCGGGGCTGATTGAATCGGCACATCGCGGCACGCTCTTTCTCGATGAAATCGGCGAGATGCCGATGCCGTTGCAAAGCCGTTTGCTGCGCGTGCTGCAGGAACGCGAAGTGGTGCGCCTGGGGTCTACGGAACCGCTGCAGGTCGACGTACGGATCGTCGCGGCGACGCATCGCGGGTTGGGTGAGCGCGTGAGCGCGGGGCAGTTTCGCGCGGACCTTTATTATCGGCTGAACATCTTGAATCTTGCTTTGCCGCCGTTGCGCGAGCGGTTATCGGATATAGCCGGGCTTGCTGCGCACTTGCTGTGGCAGACGGGGCGTGTCGAGTCCGTCGATGCGGCGCATGTCGTGCTTGAACCGGCATTGCCATTGTTGATGAAGTATCGATGGCCGGGCAACGTCCGCGAATTGCAGAACGTGATTGAACGGGTTGCTGTGGAGTTGGACGAGATGCCGGCGGCGCGGGTTACGTCTGCGTTGTTGAAGTCGATTGCGCCCGAGCTTGAGGAAGATACCTCGGGCTCAGGTCAGGAAACGTTGAAGGAACGTAGCCGCAAACTTGAGGCCGACGAGATTCGCGCGATGCTCGATTCGTTCGGCGGGGACCGCGATAGGACGTCGAAGGCGCTTGGTATCAGCAAAACCACGCTATGGCGGAAGCTGGCTGCACGGTGAGAGGGCCGCGGCTGCTACTAGCGCGAGCGCTAGGGCAATCTACCCACGTTCCTGCACGCAAACCCATGGCGACACCACCACCGCCCACAACTCGGGATTGCGTGCCGCGAGATCGGTTGCGGTCTCGGGCGTCGTGCGCTCGACCAAACCCGCCGACAGCCACTCGGTGACTTGCTTCGTATTGTCGCTGGCAACCGCTTCGGCCACGCTCACCAAATCGATATCGCGCGCCACTTTCAACAACACGCCGCGCGCGAAAAAACGCTGAAGTTCAGACCATTCGATCTGCGCGGTTTCGGCGAGAAGTTTGAGATACAGCGGACTAGGGGACTCAGCGTCTTTCATAGGGCAATAGCAGGCAGGTTCGAGCGTCCGACATCATAAACCATCACGCCGGACGCCCAAAGCTACCCCTCAAAGATCGAAGAAAACGGTTTCCTTCGGCCCTTGCAGATGAATATCGAAGCGATAAATCGTATTCGACGTGCCTGCTTCGCGTTTGGCGATCAGCGTGCCGCGCCGCTCCGCAGGAACCAGAGCAAGCACATCGTCACGTGCGTTGGCTTCGGTTTCATCGTCGAAATAGATGCGCGTGTAGGCGTGCAGCAGCATGCCGCGCATCAACACGATCACATCGATGTGCGGCGCCGAATCACCTCCTGTACTGCCCGGCTTGACCGTATCGACGATGTAGCGAAGTTCCGGGTCCGTACCCGTGCCCACGCGCGCGAAGCCTCGAAAACCTGACTTGCGCGTCTCATCCAGCGTGCTCACATAACGGCCGGTGGAATCGGCTTGAACCATCTCGATCACGGCGTCGCCGATCACTTTTTCTTCACCATCGAACACCTGCCCCACGATGCTGATGTGCTGCCCCGCCGATTCCCGGTCCGCGATCGACGGCGTGAACAAGCTCTTCAGATCGAAGTTGTATTGCTCGGGGCACAGGCCATAAGCGAAGTACGGTCCGACCGTTTGCGACGGCGTTTGTTGATAGGTAGTCATGCTCAAGCCTCCGTCGGGGTCTGGTTCGCGCCGCGCAGCACGACGTCGAACTCATAACCGAGCGCATAACCTTCCTCGGTCGTATCGATGGAAAAGCGCGAGACCAGCCGATTACGCGCGTGTTCCGGCGTGCCCTGGAAGATCGGGTCGAGGTCGAGCAGCGGGTCGCCGGGAAAATACATCTGCGTCACGAGACGCGAGCCGAAGTAGTCGCCGAACAGCGAGAAGTGAATGTGATTCGGACGCCACGCGTTCGAATGATTGCCCCACGGGTACGCGCCCGGCTTGATCGTGAGAAAGCGATAACGGCCTTCGTTGTCGGTCACGCAACGGCCTGCGCCGAGAAAATTCGGGTCGAGCGGAGCCGCATGCTGATCGGCCTTGTGAACATAACGCCCGGCTGCGTTCGCTTGCCAGATCTCGACGAGCGTATTGCGCACCGGCCGGCCGCCTTCATCGAGCACACGGCCCGTCACGATAATGCGTTCGCCCAGCGGCTCGCCATTTTTCGCGGCGTTGCGCGTGAGGTCGTGGTCCAGCTTGCCGAGATCGTCGGCGCCATAAACCGGCACGCGCCGGTCCTTGAGCTTCTCTTTTAACGGAATCAGCGGCAGCGACGGGCTGCGTAATACCGACGACTTGTAGCCCGGATGACAATAGGGCGGATGCGAATCCCAGTCGCGCGGCGTCAGGATGAGAAAGGGGGAATCCATTTTTTGTGTCTCCGACTTTTAAAATGTGAATCAACACTTTATCGAAGCGATGAAGTTATGGAAAATGACGTTTTATGCATTCAGACATAACTGATCGTCATGGATAACGACATTACGCCATCGGCTGCGCCCATCGCCAATTTGACCAGCGGCCGGATCAAATTCCGCCACCTGCAGTGCTTTCTCGCAGTTATGCAGTTCGGCAGCGTGCAGCGCGCCGCCGATAGCCTCTCGATCACGCAACCGGCGGTATCGAAGACGATTGGCGAGCTTGAATCCATCTTAGGCGTCAGGCTGTTCGAACGGGGCCGCCGAGGCGCCGCGCCGACGCGCGAGGGCCGATTATTTGCGCCGCACGCCGCGGCCTGTGTAGGGGCGTTGCGCGAAGGGGTGGATGAGTTGTCGCGGCATGGCGTCGACGTGCCCGGCACGGTCGCGCTGGGCGTCCTGCCGACGGTTGCGCCCGCGTTGCTTCCTCCTACGCTCGCCGCATTTCGGGCGCATTGGCCGGATGTGTCGGTGCGGGTATGGACCGGTTCGAATTCGCAACTGCTCGAACGCCTGAAATCCGCCGATACCGATCTGGTCATCGGTCGTCTCTCCGAACCTGAAAGCATGGTGGGGATGACCTTCGAGCAGTTGTATCGCGAGCCGCTGACGGTCGTCGTGCGCCACGACCATGCGCTCGTGCATGAAAGCAATATCACGGCGTCGGTGCTCGCGCGCTTTCCCGTGGTGGTGCCGCCGTTCGGTACGCTGATCCGCCAGTCTGCGGAAAGCGTGTTGACGGCGTTCGGCGCGCAGGCACTCAGTTCGCTGATCGAAACGTTATCGGTATCTCTCGGGCGCGCTCTTGCACTGCACAACGACGCGGTGTGGTTTGTTCCATCGAGTGTGGTGGAACATGATATTGCGTTGAAGCTGCTGGCTCGCTTGCCGATGCCCTTCGCCGGCGCCGATGAACCCATCGGCCTGATCCTGCGGCACGACCGCGTCAGGTCGCCCGCGCTGGATAATCTTATCGATGCGATCCGTGAGGCGGGAAGGCAGCGAGAAGCGGTTCGTATCGGTATGAAATAGCCGCATGCGAGCCGGATGCGCGCTTGCTTCAGGCACTTGTTACCGCAAATGCGGCATCGGCAAAACCCCATTAGCATACGTGCGATAAAAGCTATATAAGTGGCCCAAAGCGGTGACGGAGCGCGGCGGCGCAAACAGGCTCACGTTGACGATGCGTGAAAACCGTGAGGGCTGCAAACAACCGCACTGTAAGCAAGCGCAACAGAATTTGCCTGCAACCAAAGCTTGCTTTCTGATGTCTGACTCCGCGACTCTTCCATCACCGGGACGCCCATCAAAGCCGCCAGCAAGATGAAAACCGTATTGCTCGTCGACGACGACCCCGCCACCATCGAAGCCTGGACTCTGTGCATGCAGTCGCAGGACTTCAAGGTGCTGTCCGCGTTCGACGGCAACGGCGCGCTTGCGCTGTTGGGCGAGCACAGCGTGGATATCGTGGTGTCGGACTGGATGATGCCGGGTCTCGGCGGCGCGCTGTTATGCCAGACGATGAAGACCAACTCGGCCTTCGCGCACATCCCTTTCCTGATGATCTCGGGCCATCCGCATCCACCGGCTTTTGTTCACTACGATGGCTATCTACAGAAGCCCGTGGAGACGGAGGCATTGTTGTCGGCGGTGGACCGACTGTGCGCTGCGAAGCACCGCCGGCCCTTCTAAGCGCACGGAGCGGTTGCTTGCCTCGCGTTCCTGCACATTGCAGTGCGAGGCTCAGGCGAGCCGCGCCAGTTCCTTTTCCATCCGGTCATGCGCAAGCCGGTTCAGCTCTTGCGGCACCACACAATCGGCGGGCAAGGGCGGCAGCACGATCACGCGTATGTGGCCGGGCTGATCGGGCCAGCCCTTCGCCGGCCAGTATTTTCCCGCGTTATGCACGACCGGCACCGCGGGGACCTGTGTGGAACACGCAAGCCGCACGCCGCCCGATGCGAGCTTGAGCGGCGCATCGTGTGCAACCCGCGTGCCTTCCGGAAAGATCACCACCACGTCGCCCAGTGCGAGCTTTTCTGCGCATTCACGCGTAACGGCCTGATGCGCCTGACGCGGCGAACCGCGATCCAGGCTTACCATATCGAGACCTTTCAGTACCCAGCCGAAGAACGGGATGCGCTTGAGATCGCTCTTGAACACGAAGCTGATGCGGCGCGGAAACAGCGCCATGAACGCGAGCGTTTCCCACGTCGATTCGTGCCGGCACAGCATGATGAAGGGCTCGTTGGGAAGGTTCTCCAGCCCCTCGACCGAACACGATACGCCGGTGATCACGCGCATCATCTTGAGCATCGCGCGGCACCATTGTTTGGCGAGCCAGTAGCGACCGCCGCGGCCGACGAACGGAAACAAAGGCAGAATCAGGATCGACCACACCGTGCCGCTGCCAAGCAGGTAGGTGGCGAACAGCCACTTGACGAAGGTTCGATGCATTAAAAAATGGGCGATGGTAAAAGTGTGGTCAAAGTGGTGCGGCGGGTTGCGAGGCGTCTTGCGGTACGGTGACCGGCATTAACACCTGAGCCCGGCGCGCGAAACCCGAAGGATAGCCTGTGCGGCGGTCCATGTCCCGGTTCGTGTCCCAGGTTCATGTCCCGCACGCCCGGCCGATGACAGTTAGAGAGGCACAGGTCTCTCTTTAACGGAGTTCCAATGACGGACGAAGCAAGCAGCGAAGTGAAGGCCGGGTTGACGAGCGAGGCATCGGCTAAATCAGCCGGCGAGACGGCCGTTGCATTCGAGGACGGCATGCTGGACGTCGGCGATGGCCACGCCGTCTACTGGCGCGCCCAAGGGCCGAATGATGCCCCCGTGATGCTGATTGTCCACGGCGGCCCGGGCGGCGCGATGAATCTCAAGTGGGGGGACGTGCTGGATGCGTCGAAGTGGCGCATGGTCTTCTTCGATCAACGCGGCTGCGGCAAATCCACGCCGTTCGGCAAGCTCGAGCACAACGGCACGAACGATCTCATCGGCGATATGGAGAAGCTGCGGGTCGCGCTCGGTATCGAAAAATGGGCACTGTTCGGCGGCTCATGGGGCACCACGCTCGCGCTCAGCTACGGCGTGACGCATCCGGAACGCTGCCTCGGCTTTTTGCTGCGCGGGATTTTCCTGGCCCGCAAGGAGGATATCGACTGGTTCTTGTGGGACGTGCGGCGCGTGTTTCCGGATGCGCACAGGGCGTTCCTGGATGCCATCGAGACAGCGAGCGGTAAGCGTCCGGGCAATGCCGCCGAGATCCTGGCGCTGACCGGCGAGCCGCTCGCCCGTTTCGACGACGCCGGCATCAAGCTCGCACGCGCGTGGTCCGGCTTCGAAGCGACGTTGTCGGTGGTGAATAAACCTGTGCCGAAGAAGGGCGATGAGCAAGCGCATAAGGACGAGTCGAAAGGCGAGGCTCCGGCCATAGCACCTCAAACCGATGCTGCCCAAGCCGCCGCCACGCTACCCGAAGCGGCCCAAACCGATGCAACTCCGGCTGACCCAGCCACTCCCGAGGCAACCCGCGAGGCCAACGCCGCCGCGATTTCGATGTCGTTGCTGGAGCATCACTACATGGCGCACGAGTTGCCGCCGGAGCCGCTGTTGCCGCGTATCGGCAGGATCTCGCATCTGCCGTGCGTGCTCGTGCATGGCCGCTTCGACATGGTGTGTCCCGCCGATCAGGTGCTCGCTCTCGCCGATGTCTGGCCGGGTGCGCAGCTATCCATTGTCGATGCCGCGGGCCACTGGACTTTCGAACCCGGCAACGTGACCGCGTTGAAAGCCGGCGGCGAGTATCTGGCGCAAGCGCTCACGCCAGCGTCGACGTCAGGCTGAAGGCGGCAGCAGCCCGAGCGCCGGCGCGGCGAGGCGCTCCCAGTTGAGATCTGCGCCGAACACGAGCGGCTCGCCGCGATAGTTGATGAAGATGGAAAGCGTCACGCAAAGCCCGGCGCCGGTCGCCGACAAATACGGCGCGCTCACCATCAGCCGCTGCGGTTGCGCGAGGGCATCGACGAAATACGGCCGGTTGTCCCAGCGTCCGATCGACAGTTTGCGCAGCGGCGCGAGATGGGACGCGACCTCGACCGCGCCGGCGCCCGCAATCATGGGAATACATTCACGACCGCCCTGATCGAGGAAAAAGCAGCTTACCGTACACGGCAGCGCCCGCAGATCCTCGCAGGCCCTTTCGGGCAACGCACCGGTCCACATTCGTTCGGCTGCCGCCGCGAAGAGCGTCCGGTACGGCATCAGCAGCAAATCGATGGCGAGCTGACTGGTCTTGCGCGTGTGGGCGAGGGTGTCGAAGACGGTTTCGATCTGCTGCGTTGCCTCGTCCTCGGGCGAATATCCGGGGCTCGGCTGGCCAAACAGGAAACCCTGCACAAAGTCCACGCCCGAGCGCGCCGCCAGCAGCAAGTCTTCCTCGGTCTCGATCCCTTCGGCAACCACCAGCATGCCGGCCTCGTGCAGCAAGCTCACCAGCTTCGGCATCACCGACTCGCGCAAGTCCGGCTGATGCGCATGGATGAGACTGCGATCCAGTTTCACGATGTCCGGCCGCAAGGTCAGCAACCGGTCCAGATTCGAGTGCCCGGCGCCGAAGTCATCGACTGCCACCAGAAAGCCGTGCGACCGGAACGCCTGCGTGGCCTGAGCGAATGCGCAGACATCGCTGCCACCCGATTCGAGCAGCTCGATCACGATTTCTTCCGGCCACATGCCCGATCCACGTGCAACGTCGGCGAGTTGCTGCGCATACCCGGGATCGATAAAACTTGCCGGCGTCACGTTCAGGAACAGCCAGGTCTGGCCGGGTAGCCATTTGGCGGCATTGTGCAGATGGGTGACATGACTCAGGCGGTCAAGCGTGCTGGTCGAGCTCTCCACAATCGCCTTGGCGAAGAGTTCGAATGGCGCCAGTAAATCTCCGGTCGACGGAACGCCGCGCAACAGCGCCTCGTAACCGACCTGGCGCTGGTGCGGCAAGCTGTAGATCGGCTGGAAGAGCGAGCAGAGCACGATGCCGTCGAACGCAGCCTGCGGCGGAGCTTTCCCGAGTGCGCGCCGCATCAGGAGGCCGGGCAGTGGAGAGCGGCGTTGCCCGGCGGCGTGGCTATTGCCGCTGGTGCAATACGCTCCGCGACGAACATCGAAAACGCGAGCAGGATGGACGTCATGAGCCGCGCGGGCAGCGATTTCCGTCTCGCCACGCAATGGCGGTGGACCTGTCCGGTCAGATCGGCTGGAAGATCACGAGCCAAAAACAGTTCGAACATGATGTTGATCTGCGCGTGAGGGGGACGAGGCTCGGCAACGCTTGAGGCCGATCAACATATTATCGGAACAAAGCCCGGCTGACTTGAATGCGGAGTCATCATGCCACGGCTCGGCCGAACGGCGGTTGCTTTGATGGGCGGGCGTTTGCGGCAGGCCAAAAATTTCAGGGCGGGGCGGCCGAACGGTAAATTCGGGACAGGAATGGTACGATCGCGCCTTGCAAGCCGGCGGGCGACGCCCGTCGAATAGTGAATCGAGATACGGAGGCGAACCGATGGCCCAACAGAAAACCAACCCGAAGCTGGAGCAGGCGCTGACGCGCGGCGATCTCGCGATCCGCCAGGCCAACTCCGGCCGCGCGACAGCCGTTCTGCGTGCGCTTGGCAAGATGATTGTGGAGGCTTCGGCGACCATCGGCGTGGAAGCGTTTGTCGTGATTCACGACGGCGACAAAATCTACGATCCCGCCGACGGCATGTGGCCGCAACAACTGCTGGTGTCGCTCGACGGCCCGGTGGAAGACGCGGACCCGGACGAATTGCGCACGGTCACCTTGATGGCCGACACGCCGGCAACCGTGTTTCGATGCGAATGGCAACGCGCCGACGGCAAGATCGGCCGCCAGGAAGGACGGCCGCTTGCCATGGTGGCATTCATCACCGACGTGGACATTCCCTGGCTCGACGACGAAGACTGAGGAAAGGCCCGCGGCCTTATCCTGGACAATCCGGCGGATGCGCCCTGCATCCGCCCTCCTGATCTTCTTTATCCGGTGAAACTCGCCACTGACTCCTCACTCAGCCGGAAAATCCTCTTCCGATTTCCTACGCGTTAACACAATAAGTAACTGAATTACGTCTGGTTTTCAAAGCGAAATTCCATATCGATAGAAGGGCTTATTGGCATTGGCCCGCATTCGTCGGTTTAATAGCCGGCACTCTCTCGAGCGAGTCATTTTTTCCGCTGCTGGGCTAGTCGCTTCGCCTGCGTGCTAATGGTCCGCGATATAAAGTCGCCGATAAAAAATCCGTTATACGTTATATATGCATAAGCACAGTAATGGTGCAGTCCCGGAGGCAGCGTAAGGAAAAGCATGACTTTGGAATATTGCTATCCCTTATTAATGGAAAAAGAAATCCCGTTTCAGGCATTCGACATCCCCTTACTCGCGGAAATTTTTCATGATACGAAATGCGGAGAGGTGATTCGGGTCGTCGGACACGAAAAGCACTGAAAATACAGAATTTTTTGACGTTTTTATAAAGATTTATTTGGTAGCGCGCACCCCATCAATTGCCTTTGGGCGAGACTAAATCTGTCGTGTGTGTCGTTTGCGTGAAGTCAAACGTTCCACGGCATCCTCCTTCTCGCCAAAAATGGGGTACACAAATGGAACAGCTTAATAAAGCAGGTCAAAGCAGTGTTTTTCACAGCGAACATATTGAACATCGTGAACGTGCAGAGCGGCTGGAACTAACAGCTATACAGGCACTAAAGAAGCCTGAGTCGATGCCGTTTACGATTCGCATCGTGTCGGCGGATCATGACCTTCAGAAAGCAATACAGATCCGGCGCATGGCCTATGGCCGCCATTTGCCGGCTTTTGCGCAGAAGATGGCAGTCGAAGGGTGCGATCGCGATCCCGGTACGGTGATTCTGCTGGCGGAATCGAAACTTGATGGCGCGCCGCTCGGCACCATGCGTATTCAAACCAACGAATATGCACCGCTCGCTGTGCAGGAATCGGTCGAATTACCGAGTTGGTTAAGCACGGGGCGCCTTGCGGAAGCGACTCGCCTTGGCGTGGACGGCGGGATGATCGGCCGCGTGGTAAAAATGATGCTGTTCAAATCGTTGTTTTTATATTGTGAGCAGCAGCAGATCGACTGGACGGTGATTACGGCGCGCGCGCCGCTGGATCGCGAATACGAAGCCATGCTGTTCGAGGACGTTTTCGGCGATCGGCAATTCATTCCGATGGCGCATGTCGGCAATCTGCCGCATCGGGTTCTGGCCGGCGAAGTGAGCGTCGCGCGTCAACGCTGGGAGGAAGCAAAGCACCCGTTATTTCAGTTCGTGTTTCAAACGCATCATCCTGATATCGATTTGCGGACCGCAGATTTATCTTTCGAGCGAGAAACGGTAGGATGCCCGGAAGCTCCGCAGGTTGCTTATGGCAGGTAATAAACAATAAACAATAACCCGGTCGTACGTTTGCGTGGGACAGAACGAGGCGATGGCGATCCATGACTGGCCGCCATCGCCCGTGCGGCATGGGTTCGTGCAACCAGGGGAAACACCAGGTATGGCGTCGGTTGCTTTATTTTCGCGATCAAAGTATGGGCGCGCCGGTTCGTTCATGGATCGGCTCCTGTACACCTTCTCCGTCTTCGTCGTCCCGGCGCTGATTGCGGTGGGTACGCTCGCAACCCTGCTGTGGGCGCCGCACCAGTTCGAATCGAACGGGGCCGTTGCGCTGCCGCTGCGTGTCATTAAAGACCCCCGCGGCGCGCTTGATCCCGCTGACGCCGTGAAGGCGCTTGAACATCAGGCCGAGGTCGGCCGCTTCAGCACGCAACTGGCGGAAACGCCGGTCTGGTTTTTATTCAACGTTCCCAACATAAGTCTCGAGCAGTCCACCTATGTGGAACTGCCGTCGCGCCACGCGCAGACGCTCGCTTGCTGGATAGCCTCGACGCTGCAGCCGCTGGGCGTGGCGAACCGCCAGAGCACCACCAACGAAATCAGTGCCGTCAAGGCGGGTTTTTCTGTTCATCTTGGGCATCTCGCGCAACCGGTTCCAGTCTTGTGTCGTGGCACGTTCTCCGGTCCGGCGCAGATCAGCGCGCTCGGGTGGGACGGCCAAAGTCTGCGTACTTCCGCGCTCGATTTCCAGGAAAGCTCGGGCATGATCGGAGGCGGCCTGCTCACGCTTGCCGTATTCGTGTTCGTCACCGCGCTGATCAACCGCGAGTGGACGTACGTGATCTTCGCCGCATGGCTGGTCGGCAATCTGCGGCTGTGCGCGAACGCGATGGGCTGGGACATGCAGTGGACCGGACGCACAATCCCGGCTGACTTTCTGCAGCCGCTGCGTCAATTCACCTTCGCTGCCTACTATTTGCTGACGGGGGCGCTTTTTAGCCAGTTATTCCGTCGTGAACTGAAAGTGGTGGGATATCACTGGCTGCTTGGGCTTGGACAATATATCGGCATCGCCTTGCTTGTGTGCTCCGTTGCGCTGCCCTATTCGCGCTTCATTCCGGCGCTCTGGCTGCTAGGCGGGATCGGCATAGGCGTGTTGATCTTTTTGCTCGCCCGGATCGTCTGGCTCGCCCGCTCGCGTACCGTGCTCTGGTACGTCGGGTCGCTCGCGATCGTATTGTTCGCCACGTTCTCCGATGTGCTGGGCGCTGCATTCAGCATCAAGTCGCTCTCGGGCGGCGTGAGCACGGTGATGGCCGCGTTGTCGTCGAGCATGATGGCGGCCTTCGCGATCGCCGAGCAAATGCGCGCCGAGCGCGAGCATCGGCGGCAGGCGCAAACGGAACTGCGCAACACCTATGATGTCACGCCCATCGGTCTCTTTACACTCGACAGTGCCGGTCACTTCGTGCGCGCGAATCCGGCGTTGCGATCCATGCTCTCGCTACAGAAGACCGAGTACAAAGTGCGGCACTGGAACGACTATTTCGAATCAGGCGCGTGGGGCGCGTTGCAGGCGCTGGCATCGAAGGGAAGTGAAGGCGAACTGGAAATGGGCGGCGCGGTAGCGCGCGGCAACGGCGAGCGGCGCTTCCTGCTGAAGGCTACGCGTTCGAACAACTGGATCGAAGGCTCGCTGCAGGACGTGACAGAACGCTCGAAGGCGATCGAACGATTGCGGTTCCTGGCCGAACACGACCCGCTCACGGGGTCGCTCAACCGGCGCGGCGTGGAAAAGGCCATCGCTGCACAGAGCGAGGATGGGGCGGCCTGGGCGCTTGCTTATGTGGATCTGGACCGCTTCAAGCTCGTCAATGATTTGTTCGGCCATCGCGCGGGCGATGAAGTCCTGAAGCAGGTCGCCACGCGCACGCGGGCGTTGTTTTCGGCCGGCTTTCCGTTCGGGCGGATAGGCGGCGATGAGTTCGTCTGCGTGATGAGTGGCATGTCGATAGACGAAGCCATCGACTGCTGTCATCACCTGATCAGCGCGCTGAGCGACACGCCTTATCAGGTCGGCAACCGTGCGTTCCAGGTCAAGGCGTCGGTTGGACTGGTGGAGTGCTCGCACGGCGTGCGCGTGCAGGACGCGCTTTCGCATGCGGATCGCGCGTGCCGCGAGGCCAAGAAAAGTTCGAACACGCGGATGGTGACGTATCGCAAGGGAGCGGCCGCGTTCGAGGAGCGTGCAGAAGAATTGAAGCTAGTTGAAACGCTGGGACGCAATCGATTGCCTCCCGGACTTTTCCTCGTGATGCAGCCGATCATGTCGCTGACTGCGCCTACCGAGTCGCTCAATTTCGAGGTGCTGCTGCGCATGCGCGCGCCCGATGGCGCAACGCTGCCGGCCGGCAAGGTGATCGTGGCGGCGGAGGAGTCGGGCAATATCGCCGCCATCGATAAATGGGTGATTGCCACGTTGCTCGAATGGGTCGAGAAACATCAGGCGTCGCTCAGGAATACCCGATTCATTTGCGTCAATCTCAGTGGCGGTTCGCTAAATGACGAACAGTTCATGGAAGACGTCTTTGCGTTGTTCGCTCGCTTTCGGCACATCGTGCCGTATCTTTGTCTCGAGATTACCGAGAGCGTCGCGTTGCATGATCTCGGCAATACGCAGCGCTTTATCACACGGGTTCATGAGATGGGCGGCAAGATCGCACTTGACGATTTCGGCGCGGGGTATACGTCGTTTAAATATCTCAAGGATCTTTCTGCCGATGCACTCAAGATCGACGGCGAGTTTATTCGGACGATGTGCGCTCATCCGGCTGATATAGCCATTGTCGAAGCTATTGTCGCGCTGGCTCGCAATCTTGGAATGCGCAGCGTAGCCGAGTGGGTCGAAGATGTGGATACGCTACGCGCGCTGAAGGAAATAGGCGTGGATTACGTACAGGGATATCTTATTGCCAAGCCCCAGGAAAGCGGTGCGATTCTTGCCGCTACGTCAGCGGCCAGTTTTGTGAAGGATCCAGCAGTGGTGCAGTTTATCGACAGTATTGTCGTGCCGGATACGACACTGGCGTTTACTTACGATATCCCGGCTAAAGCTGGTTTGCACTGAGAGATCTGCTCGCGCCCGGGTTGTTGCTTTCGGCCGGGGAGGTTCGCTTAATTCCAGGGAAAGCGCCTTTATCCCACGGCCGATAACCGCCGTTATCGGACTATCGCTCTATTCAACTTCTGCCGCGAAAGTAATACCGACCCAACGGATGCGCGTGAAGCCAGGCCGCATTCGCC
>Ga0255336_100724_pt1 | contig 39787 bp, 51 predicted proteins | sample MeOH1_35cm_T3_17_FD_189102 | JGI IMG/M metagenome (GOLD analysis project Ga0255336, IMG submission 189102) | Sandy soil microbial communities from University of British Columbia, Vancouver, Canada - MeOH1_35cm_T3_179 | ecosystem: Engineered > Artificial ecosystem > Sand microcosm > Unclassified ...
AAAAAGGTATCCGCTTCGATTATTGGATGATTTTCTAAATGTCAAGGGGTCTGGAACATTTTTTGAATAATATTTTCTATTCGATACAGAGTGGTATTTTATGGTTGCTTAGATTGACGACATTGTTTGGTAAATGGCTTTTTCGGCATCTTTCTGTAGAGGGAATCAAGGTTAAATAGATTACTCTTTTGCTTAATGTCATAATCATATTTTCGAAAGTTAGTTCGACTCTTTCGTCTATGTGTTGCAGGCCACAAATCTTCATTATTCCAAAAGTGATCCACCCAGTTATAGGCGAATTCTAATACATTAACCTGGTACTTGCTCCAGGTTCCTTGTATCCAATCATGGATTTCCTCAGTTATCATAATGCTATCACTTTGTTGGCCCTTTTGGCTCATCACCCGATGGTAATCTTTAATAAACAAATACAACATCTCAGTTTGGTCTTTGACAAAAGGGAACTTTTTGATCATTTTCGCATAACAATCATATGATAAACTTCTGAATTCTTTATCGGAGTCAGAAAGAAAAAAGAAATGATCCTCCTTTAAAAGGCTGCCAATGTATCGGTTCATTTGTTTCCCATATTCTGAATAAATGCCTACCAGCCACACTTTTACTTCTTGGTCATACTCTCTTAACTGTTGGCGGTATTTATCAAGTTTTTCATCTTTCAGCACAGTTTTTTCTTCTGCTTCCGTGATATTCAGGTAATTATTAAAATATTCGAAAACATAATTAACGCAAACTCTCATGTTTTCGTTCCGCTCATCCGTATTGAATTCATTGATCCTATCTTCTTTTTTTCTACGAGCAATATATTCTTCTATGGAAATCACTCTATCACCCCACAAGTCCTAGCCATGTATACTTTACATATAGTCCAATTTTAGCACACAAATTAATAATATTCGAAAAATGCACGGCCAACCTACCTAATTGAATCGTCGTCAAGTCGGTCCCTGCTATCAATTATACGATTTCTCATTCTACTTGGGGCGATAATCAATCTCGTTTCATGGTGGTTTTATTCGATATCCCTATTGAGATTTATCAATTTGATTCTCTATAGCGATATATTTATTAAGAACCAATAAACTTCGTTCTTTAAACCGATTCCGCAAATCCTTCTCCTTCTCGCTTGTAGTGAGCCACAGTTCCCCATACTGCTCCACGAAGGCCTTAATAAGCTTTCTATCATCTCCCGTTTCATCGATTCCTAATATCTCCGACATTATTTTTTTGTCTCTAATAATATTCATATAGTCATAAAAGATTTTACTTAGTCTTTCAGATGCTAGCTTTGTAACATTTTCTTGTGTGTATGGCAAACTCGGCACAATAGAACTAACTTTAATCTTTTTCTTTTTCTTGTTCTTCCCTTTGCCTGTAAATTTGGGTTCGGAATTATCTTCATTAATCTCGATTTCGATAATATTTTCTTTTTCTAAACGATCACCTTGAATTTTCGTTGAATATGCTTCTATTCCATTTTCATTCAGGGTTTGTTCCAGTCTCTTCAACTGTGTGCTCATTACGTCATAAATTCTATCTTCTTTTGAGCCTTTATTTGTTTTACTCGGTTCCGGAATATAAAATTCCCCCGCTCTTGAGTCATTTAACAAATTTACATGAAAACTCACTGTAAATTTGTATATTTTCCCCTTATCAATCTTCTCCTTGTCGGTCTTTATGGCCGTGTTGAATTTGGTGCCAATTTCCTCATCAAAAATATCCGTGTTTTGCAATATGTATTTCACAAGATATTCCTCCCCATATGGTTCATTTATAAACATTCATTTCCATATAAGGATAATTGTATGCATTATACTGTCCTAATGATTAAGAAACTACACTTTTCCTGGTAACGGGTGTAAATAAAAAACGTCCGAAGTCACATTAAAGTAACCTCAGCCGCATTTTAATACGCCTTTTAATTTGTGGACTCTATCTCAGACCCATATAAACACCCGATACACACTCGACCCTCGTTGTATGAGGAAACATATCGGCACTTGTAAAAACACAACATGTAGTTAACTATTAATTAGATAACACTAGATGTTGTGGTGTGTTTTCTATTGAGGCTAACTACCGTCTCAACGTGAAATGAGCCGTTCGTTTTGATGTCTTGGATGTATTTTTAGTGTATTTCTACATATATCCGTCATAGGGAATACGACCATCAGAATTATCCGTTCAAGGAAACATGTCCACGGGATAAGGTTGAGAGGTCAATTTGGATATGTTCCATTTTATGGAATGGCACGAGCCGTTCGAATGAATGTCTGGTGTGTATTTTTATACTTTTTCGTATAAGGAAATACGTCGACATCGTTTTACACCTTTTGTCCGTTCGCGGGAATATATCCACGGTTTTATCTATTTTTATCCGTTCTCGGGAACAGGTCAATATATGATTGGGTTAGTATCCCGTCGTCTATGGTGGCATGGGTATCACCTCTTGATGAAATGAAAACCCCTTGCAAGAAAGCCGTGTAATCTTTGCCGTAGCCGTTTAAGGTTTAGATTTCAGGTGCAGGTGTGAATGTCTGGTTCATTCGTTTCTACCAACTCAAACCCGAATAGTACAAAATAGATGTAAAGCACTATCAGCGCAGTCATCTTATTGATCACAGGCATTTCGATTAAGCCGTGTGCCACGTTATTTCTTAGGTTTAGCCCAAGTTGACAGACCATAACGTAATCTACCAAATACAAATAATCTTCAGGAAGCACTTTTACAAATTCATTTTTTAGAAATTCTGTGAATGTCTGTTCCTTTTGTGTTCCGTCTGATGCCACGCCGGTAGTCGGGTAACCATAATATTCAAAAAATCTACGAAGCGCCCCTTCATACTGAGGTACCAGTATGTGAATTGCTGAGATATAGTCATCAGCAAATAATCTTTCTATTCCGCGATCGATAATGGTCTGCTGATCTACAGAAATAAAATCGCGACTACGAAGAAACCGCGCGATGGTTTCAGCGGTCATTCCAGCATCAGAGTAGGCGCACCATATCTTATGAAATATCTGAAATTGAGCATTGAGTAGTATCCCATATGTTTGAGCGAAAAAATACAACTCCCAATCGTCAGCGTCGTTGCCAATAAAAACACTTCTGCCATTTTGCATGCTGTTAAGGGATGCTATCATTGGTAAAACCGAATTTATAGAATTTGATTTCGCTTGAGATTCCGACATAGTCTTGGAAGGAGTAAAAAATGAAACCGTTAAGCGAGGTAAATAATCTGCAACATTTGTAGCATTAACACCCTCTGTAAAGGCGGTAACCATATTATTCAATTGGTCAGCTACGGCTTCGGGTAAATTTATGCTAATACGATGCACTTGCATTTCGTCACTCTCAGACAACTTGCGCTGCGCGTCCTTTATTTTTACCTTTATGTCTGCAATTTCATTTGGGAGGCCGTTTTCGAGATATATCTTAAGAGCGCATTCGTAATGCGCTACAGCGGCAAGAAAACTTTCATCAGCCTCGGCGAGAGATTCATAGTACTTCCCATATTCTCTTGCAAGTGTGAGGACATCGCCATTTTCGATTCGCGCCCAAAAAAGAAGTTCACGGATGAAAACATCTTTAGAATGGATATCACACCTATTCTTGCAGAAATCAAGGTGCGCAATCAGCGTCTGCTTGGCTGTGGCGGTCAATAACTGTGAGTGTTTATCTCTAAATTCACGCAAGCATTGAGAAAAAGTAAGCAAACCCCAAGAGCTATCATCATTCTGGTCAAGGATATGTTCTGGATCAATGACTGTTTCAACTATTTTACTTTCAACCATTTGCATAATTGCCTCAAGATTATCGGCGATGTTGAATTGCAAAGCCAGTTCCGTCAGTCTCTCAAACTTTGAACTAAAGTCAAAAGATAATGGCTTATCTGCAAGATAAATTAACGTTTCTTGGCAGAGGTTCTTAACATTTTTATACCGTTCAACCTTTGGAGTGTATTCAACCAAATAATTCAGATAACGGTTCCTCAGAATAAAATTTCTTGTCACCGCCAATCGCATTCCATAAAAATCCACACGTTCTTTCTCGAAGTTCTTTATGTCGGGCAAACATACGCCGTTGGCAAATTCAAACTCAGGAAACAGGAACCCCTTTTTCTGACGTTCGCTGAGATGTATTTCACAGCAGGAAAACAATTCGCTATCCCATTTTAGGAGTGAACGAATATCTTCATCTTGGCAAGATGTGAGCAGCCGTTTAAACTCATCACGAGCGGCTAAAACTGTAGAGTTAAAATCGAACTCGGCGTTTTCCAATAGAAAAGCATCATATTTGTCGAACTGCTCCTTAAGTCGCTCGTTCATTGGCTATCCTCCTCGTAAAATACGGATTACAACACATCCACTTATCTATCTTTATTCGTTCATTACTCCACGCCCAAAGTCTTAAATACAGCTTTCTGCGGGGTTGAGTAAAATATCAAACTAAACACTCCGATGAGGTCTGCCGGAACTGTCCCAAGTTCGGCGGCTGACGTTATCGGTATCAGCACTTTCTTCGTTCTACTGAAGAACAGTCTCTCGCCCAATCCCCAAGTACTCCAGTATCTCCTTCAATGTAACCCAATTCTCTATATTACTTTTCTTGTCCATATTATACCTCCGTTGGAGTGCAGAAGCTGTATGCCACAGTTACAGCTGATTTCAGAACCTTGTTCTTATCAGGAAAACACAATCGGTCGGAATCGTCTTTCATTTCCCATAAGGATTCGTGCGTACCTTCAAACCCCCGAGCGTCGATCTTAGCAGTAACCGAAATGATCTCGCCGGGTTTTACTGTTGGGATATCGATACTTGGGGTCAGAGCCTTAACTTTCGTCGTGGCTTGATTGACGCAATCAAACCGTCTGCCATTCCACGTCACAGTGCCACTGTTTTTAACTCTCCATGTGTGCTCGAATTTTTCATAGAACCCCACAGTGGGACATTCGGTGGGTATTTCTTCGACCAATAGAACATCATCACCAGGGTATAAAGGAAATGAGTTAGCAAGACGCTCATTCACTTGACATCCAGACGGATTACTAAGCAGTCCTCTAACAACATTCGGCACTACAAACGCCACGTTATCATTTAGGCTCCTAGCAAATTCTAAAAACTGCTCATATAACCCTTCAAAGACAATGGCTCTATTTTCGGTCTGTAAAATCCCAAAAGTCTCACATAATTTCGGAAATTCATCCATTGATATAGTTGATCTGCAATATGCGATAAAAGTATCCTTGTTTTTCTTGCTCTGCACATAGGCCTTTATTGGTGAAGATAGCCCGTTGTACTTCTTATTTCCGCCATAGAGACGTTTTCTGTATGTCGCATCTTCTCCAATCAATCCTGATGGTAAAAATGAACTGTATTTGAAGACCCTCGTTTTGTTTGACGATTCTTGATTCGCCCCAGCAGGATTAATTTCTCCGCATAAAGCTGAAAAAATCTCTAACACAAACTGCCCTTGGTTTGAACAAGGGAAGTGCTTATAAAGTTTGCTTATAAACTCACAAAAACGCAAGCCTTATTCTCCCCCTACATAGCAATTTCTAACGTGTCCCCAAAAAGACCCCTTTTCTATTGTGTAATACCCCCAACCTCTCTCCTTACTATCAAGGCTTGTCCCGCTATTCTAATTATAGATAGCGGGATATTTTTATGACGGCCAAGGAAAATGCTGTAAATAATTATATCACTTTAATCTACATCATTAAATATCTTCGTGTAAATCAGTTTGTAAGTAGTCATAAACAGACAGACAAAATCAAACTGAATGGACAAGCCGAAAGGCTCCCGTTTAAAAAAACGGCGAGTTTTTTGGCTGATTATAATGCCCTTTTCTCGCCGGAGAAAGGGCTTTTTTATGTCAATCAATGATAATCAGCAGACAATCATTCAACGGTACAACGAAATCGATGGACACCCCGTCACAGAAGAAGTCTACCGGGCCTATAAGCGCCCTGCATGGGCAGAGCGCAAGCGCAAGGAACGTGAAAAACGCTGCCGTGATGAAAACGGCAACCGCTGCACCAAGAGCTGTCGTGTTTGTGATTTAGAGCGGGCGAAAAAAGGATTGCAGCCAATAGAGCGGACAGGCAATACCCTTTCGCTGGACAAGTTCACCGAGGAAGGCTTCGAAGTAGCTGACCAAGTCGACCTTGCTGAGCTTGTGGCGGACAAGCTGCTTTTCGAAGAACTTTACGCCGCATTGGAGGAACTAGACCCTGACAACCGCAGGATCTTGGAACTCTTCAGCATCGGTAAGTCCGAGCGGGAAATTGCCGCCGATATCGGCCTGTCGCAGAAAGCCATTAACAAAAGAAAGACAAAGTTGTTCGCCCAGCTGCGGGAACGCTTGAAAGATTTCATCTAATCCAAGTACTCAAAACGCCCTCTGGTGTCCTGTGGATATCAGAGGGCTCACACAAAAAAGAAACTTTCATTATCGGTACTCAACCTTCTCTCTTCTGTCCTTTGGATGGTGAGGGAAGAAAAAAGAGCCCTCGGAACGGAGGTTCAGGATTGGAAACACAAGCAAAACAAATCGACACCGAATGCCGTGACCGCAAGATGGACGAAGAATTGGCGGATGTCCTCACAGCAATAAGCGTGGTGTCAAAACGCCTTGCCCGGAAGCTGACGATGCTTTCACAGCAGAACGAACAAAAGGCGGAAGGAGGAAAATCGGATGAGCAAAATGAGTGAACTGTCCTTTGCTGTAACGGAACTTAAGCGTTGCGGCGAAGCGCTAATCGGCATATCTGAATCGCTTGCAGACTTGTTCAGCGGAAATGATGATGCTCAAATTGTGGATCAGCCGAAGGCGGAAGTCTCTGCGCCTGTCAAAAATCCTATTGCCCTTGAAACGGTTAGAGCCGTTCTCGCAGAAAAGAGCCGCGCCGGACATACCGCCAAGGTTCGGGAACTGCTCGAAAAGCATGGCGCTGCAAAGCTGTCGGAAATCGACCCTTCAGAATATCCGTCACTTCTTGCGGAAGCAGAGGTGCTGGGAAATGGGTAAACACGCTCTCCTTTCGGCTTCCTCTTCTCACAGATGGTTACATTGCCCGCCTTCTGCAAGGCTTTGTGAGAGTCATGAGGACAAAGGCAGCGACTATGCAGCTGAAGGAACGGACGCCCATACGCTCTGCGAGTATAAGCTAAAGACTTCGCTCGGTATCCGTGCCAAAGACCCCACCGCCTACCTTACCTTCTTCAACAAAGAGATGGAAGACTGCGCCAACGGCTATGCCGCCTATATCCTCGAAATTGTGGAAACGGCGAAGCAGGTCTGCGCCGACCCGGTTGTCCTCATTGAACAACGGCTCGATTTCTCCAAGTATGTTCAGGGCGGCTTCGGTACCGGTGACTGCTTGGTTATAGCGGACGGATTGCTCCACATAGTGGACTATAAGCACGGACAGGGCGTTTTGGTGGAAGCGAAAGATAACCCACAAATGATGTTGTATGCGCTGGGAGCCTTGGAAATCTTCGACGGCATCTACGACATCGATACGGTTTCGATGACCATCTTCCAACCCAGGCGTGACAATGTATCCACCTACACGGTGTCCAAGGAATCCCTATACCAATGGGCTGAGGAAGTCCTGAAACCAGCGGCCCAACTGGCTTACGCCGGGGACGGAAAATTTAACTGCGGCGAATGGTGCCAGTTCTGTAAAGTTAAGCACGATTGCCTTGCCAGAGCCGAACGCAACCTAGAACTCGCCCAATATGACTTCAAGCTTCCCCCTCTGCTGGAGGAAGATGAAATGGAAGATATTCTTGACAAAATTGATGACCTTATCTCGTGGGCGTCAGACATCAAGGACTACGCCCTGCAGGCTGCCCTCGGCGGTAAACAATGGAACGGATGGAAACTGGTCGAAGGCCGCTCCAACCGCAGATACACCGATGAGGCGGCGGTGGTTGAAGCAGTCAGCGCGACGGGATTTAACCCGTACGAGCGCAAGGTTCTGGGAATTACCGCCATGACCACTCTGCTTGGTAAAAAACGCTTTGAAGAAGTTCTCGGCGGTTTCATAGAAAAGCCGCCAGGCAAACCGACACTTGTACCGGAAAGCGATAAACGCCCGGCAATCTATACCGCACAACAAGATTTTAATGAATTTTAGGAGGAAAATCTTATGTTTAACAACGCAATCAAAGACAATAGCAACGCTATGAAGGTTATCACCGGTCCCAATACCCGCTGGTCATACGCCAACGTCTGGGAAGCCAAATCCATTAACGGCGGCGCTCCCAAATTCTCGGTATCACTCATCATCCCCAAGACGGATAGTCGCACAATAGCAAAAATCAAGGCCGCAATCGAAGCCGCCTATCGTGAAGGTGAAGCCAAGCTGAAAGGCAATGGTAAAACTGTACCTCCCCTTTCCGCTATCAAGACTCCACTGCGTGACGGCGATACCGAACGCCCGGACGATCCCGCCTATGCCAACGCTTACTTCATTAACGCCAACTCCGCAACCGCACCCGGCATCGTGGATGCCGACCGCCAGCCCGTCCTTGACCGTTCCGAGGTTTACAGCGGTGTCTACGGCAGAGCAAGTATCAACTTCTATGCCTTTAACAGCAACGGAAACAGGGGTATTGCCTGCGGACTGAACAATTTGCAGAAAATCCGTGACGGCGAACCTCTCGGCGGCAAGTCCAGAGCTGAGGACGATTTCGCTACTGAAATCGACGAGGACTTCCTCGCCTAAATCTGGATGCCTAAAGGGGTGGCAGGGCAATCTGCCCCCCCTGCTTGGGGTTACGAAAGGATGGTGACGATATGAACGAAGAAGTTTGGAAAGACATACCTGGTTATGAGGGCAAATACCAAGTAAGCAATCTGGGTAGGGTGAAAAGCCTCAGCCGGATAATTCATGGTGCAAATCAATCTTCGGCCTATACGTGGGTAAGTAAAGAAAGAATACTGCGTCCAGGCAGGCATGATAAATCCGGCCACTTATCTGTGATGCTAAACAGTCCGAGAAGATGCTGCCTTGTACACCAGCTTGTATTAAGAGCTTTTATTGGTGAATCCTCTGACGGTACCGTTGTCTTGCACAAAAATGGTGATTCAGCCGATAACCGGCTCGAAAACCTCAGATATGATACGCAATCAGAAAATGTGCATGATGTTTATCGGCAAGGTAAGGCATGGAAAAAGCTAACTGCTGATGATGTGGAGTCAATTCGCTTTGGTCTTGCATGCGGTATGTCCTGCCGGGAGCTTGGTAGTATGTACGATGTAGGGCATCAAGCAATAAGCAAGATAAAGAATAGAGAGCGCTACCAATGGCTGAAATAAAAACGCTGCTATGCGATATAGAGACTTTCTCGTCTGAAAATCTATCAAAATGTGGCGTATACAGATATTCAGAGGCTGCCGATTTCGAAATTCTCTTGTTTGGCTACTGCCCAGATGAGGGTCCGATTAGGGTAATCGACCTCACATCCGATGAAATGATCCCGCAAGACATAATCGATGCAATACAAAGCCCAGAAGTAGTGAAATATGCCCACAATAGCTCATTCGAGCGAGTATGCCTCAGCCGTTTTTTGGGTTTGCCAGATGGCGAATACCTTAATCCAGAGGCATGGAAATGTACGATGGTGTGGGCGGCCTATATGGGATTACCGTTTTCGCTTGAGGGCGTGGGCGCAGTATTGGGTTTGAACAAGCAAAAGCTTAAAGAAGGATCAAACCTAATAAAGTACTTTTGCGGCCCTTGCGCTCCTTCGAAGGCAAATGGCGGGCGCACCCGCAATCTTTCTGAACATGCCCCGGACAAATGGGAAATGTTTAAAGAATACAACAAGAGAGATGTGGAGGCTGAATTGGCCATAAAACAAAGACTCTTAAGATTTCCAGTTCTGGATTTCGTGTGGGATGAATACCACCTTTCGGAAGTAATAAATGACAGAGGCGTTCATGTAGACAAAGTTCTGCTACAGGAGGCCATTGCAATAGATGAACGCTCCCGCGCTGATCTCACAAACACCATAAAGATGCTGACCAAGCTAGAGAACCCGAACTCATTCGCGCAGATGAAGCAGTGGCTTTCTGACAATGGTATTGAAACCGATACGCTCGGTAAAAAGACTGTCGCAGAGCTTTTGAAAATTGCTCCGCCGGAATTGCAGAAAGTTCTGACTCTTCAACAGCAGCTGGCCAAATCCTCCGTCAAGAAATATCAGGCGATGATGAAAACGGTGTGCGCCGATGGGCGCATAAGAGGGATGTTCTTTTTCTACGGTGCCAATAGAACCGGCCGTTTCTCAAGCAAATATGTGCAGCTTCAAAACCTGCCTCAAAACCACATGCCCGACCTGGAACAGGCTCGAAACCTCGTCCGTTCAGGCAACTTTGCGGCTTTGGAAATGCTCTATGATTCCATACCGGAGGTGCTGTCGGAACTGATCCGCACGGCTTTCGTACCGAAACCCGGATGCAAATTCATCGTGGCAGACTTCTCGGCGATTGAGGCACGGGTCATCGCATGGCTTGCGGGTGAAAAGTGGCGTCAGGATGTCTTTGAATCCGGCGGTGATATTTACTGCGCTTCCGCTTCCCAGATGTTCCGGGTGCCGGTGGAGAAACATGGCGTTAACAGTCATCTGCGGCAGAAAGGTAAGATTGCGGAACTGGCCCTCGGCTACGGCGGATCGGTCGGTGCGCTCAAAGCTATGGGTGCACTTGAAATGGGGCTTAAAGAGGAAGAACTGCAACCACTTGTTTCCGCTTGGAGGTTGTCAAACCCCAATATCGTAAGACTCTGGTGGGATATCGACCGTGCCGCGATGAAGGCGGTCAAGGAACGCGCCACTACAGAAACACACGGCATCCGCTTTTCCTATCAGAGCGGAATGCTCTTTATTATGCTCCCTTCCGGCAGGCGTCTTGCCTATGTGAAGCCCCGTATCGGTGAGAACCGGTTTGGCTCAGATTGCATCACCTTCGAGGGTGTCGGTGGCACAAAGAAATGGGAGCGGATTGAAAGCTACGGCCCCAAGCTCACGGAAAATATCGTGCAGGCCACGAGCCGGGACATCCTCTGCTTTGCCATGCAGAACCTCCGTCACCTCCCCATCGTGATGCACGTCCACGATGAGATTGTTATCGAAGCAAATCCTGGCTTATCCGTTGCGGAAATATGTGGCCTGATGGCACATACGCCTCCCTGGGCAAAAGGGCTTCTGCTCCGCGCCGAAGGTTATGAAACAGATTTTTATAAAAAGGACTGACAGGAAAGTACTCAAAAGCCTCTTCCCTGTCCTGTGGAAGGTAGAGGGCGATGACGCCCCGAAGACAGGAGGTTCAAAAATGTTCTATGTAAAGGAGAATATCAGTGAAACGGTTGAGGTAACTATGGAAATCCACGATGAAAATGTGTTCTGTACCTGCCCGGATTGCGGATGTGAGGTCCCCGTTGACCTTGCGGAACTGTTCGGCGGTGGCGAGGGTGATCTGTACAGCACTGCTATTTGCTGCACTAAGTGTAGCCTGGCAAGACAGGAGGTTGGCGATGGACAAATATAACAGCGAGGGTTACCCAGACCCAACCGCCTACGAAGCCTTAACTGTTGTAGAAAAAGAGGAAAAAGACGCAAAAGCCTATCTCTCCCTTGTCTACATCGCCTCGCCGTTTGCGGGCGATACGGAGAGGAATACCGAACGGGCGCGTGGTTACTGCCGATTTGCTGTCAGCAAGGGGTGCATTCCCCTTGCACCTCACCTGCTCTATCCACAGTTTATGGATGACAGCGACAGAGAGCAGCGCGAGTTTGGTCTCCGCTTTGCCCTTATTTTGCTCACCAAATGCGATGAGCTATGGGTGTTTGGCGACAAGTTCAGCGATGGTATGTTGCGGGAGATCGCAAAAGCCAAGCGAAAAGGCAAACCAATCCGGTATTTCAACAGCAAATGCGAGGAGGTGACAAGGTGAAAGACTTAATACCCATCAATTATGAGAGCGAGAAACCGACCGTTAGGGGGCGTGACTTACACGAAGCATTGAAAGTTGAAACCAGATACAACGACTGGTTCTCCAGAATGTGCGGATATGGTTTTAGCGAGGGAAAGGACTTTTACTCATATTTGAGTAAAAGCGACAACGGCAGGCCCAGCACAGAACATGCTGTTTCAATCGCAATGGCTAAGGAAGTTTGTATGCTTCAGCGAAGCGAGATGGGCAGAAAATTCCGGCAATACTTCATCTCTGTTGAGGAAGCTTGGAATTCCCCTGAAAAGGTAATGGAACGGGCATTGCAGATTGCCCACCAGCGCGCCATAGAAGCAGAACGGCGAATTCTTGCCCTGACCGAGGAGAATGAAACGCTGGAAATCGCACTAAACACCTCTCTCCAGTTCTATACGGTTGCGAAGTACAACAGGATATTCAATATGAAATGGAGTCTTGCACAGTGTCAGGCCATCGGCAAACGCCTCTCGGCATACTGCCGCTCCCGCGCCATCGAAATAAGGATATGTGAAACGAACGACGAAAGGTTCGGAGCAGTGAACAGCTATCCAATCATCGCTTGGGAGGATTTCCTGGAGGCGTTACGATGAGAGACCTAAATATTGCCTACGGCAACAGTCGCATGGATAAGAAGTGGAAAAACAGCGACATCTCCTGGGATGACTTTTGCACACGGGTTAATTCCACTGTCCGCACCACGGAAACCGTGGAAGAATACCGCAAACTGAAGAAAGGTCAGCAGGACGAGATCAAGGATGTCGGTGGCTATGTGGCAGGTCACCTCAAGACTGGCCGCCGCAAAAAGGGATTTGTACTCTGCCGCTCCATGATTCTTCTGGATATGGACTATGGCACTCCGGGTGTTTGGGACGAAGTCATTATGAAGTGCGACTTCAAGTGCTGCGCCTATTCCACTCATAAACACACCCCGGAAAAGCCTCGTATCCGTCTTGCCATTCCCCTCTCCCGTGACGTCAGCGAAGCGGAATATCCCGCGGTGGCCCGGATGGTAGCAAAGGACATTGGAATTGACCTGTTTGATGATACCACCTATGAAGCACACCGGCTCATGTACTGGCCGTCCACCTCTATGAACGGTGAGTTTTGGTTTCAGAAGAAGGATGGCAGCGATCTTAACCCGGATGTATACCTTACCCGCTATAACGATTGGCAGGATGAATCCACTTGGCCGCGCTCCAGCCGCCAATCTGAAGTGGTGCGAACTGGTGTCGTCGAAGCAGGAAATCCGCTCACCAAGCCGGGTATCATCGGTGCGTTCAACCGTACCTACACCGTTGAGGATGCAATCGAAGCCTTCCTCCCCGATATTTATGAGCCGTCCGCCATGAACGGCAGATACGACTATATCCCCGCCGACAGCAGCGCGGGCGTGGTTATCTACGACAGCAAGTTCGCGTACAGCCACCACGCCACCGACCCCGCTTGCGGAAAACTGCTGAACGCTTTTGACCTGGTACGGCTTCATAAATTCCGCGGCCTTGACGATAAGTCCGCCGAAGATACCCCGGTCAATAAGTTGCCTTCCTACAAGGCAATGACGGAACTTGCCGTGAAAGACGAGCGCGTGAAGCTGCTTTTGGCGGAAGAACGCCGGGCGCAGGCATCAGTCGATTTTGCCGAAGAAAATACGGACTGGGAGAAAAACCTTGAGTATGAACCGCGCTCCACAGTGCTTAAAAACTCCCTTGGCAACCTGCTGCTGATCATGAAAAACGATCCAAAATTGCAAGGTATACGATATAACCGTCTTGCGAATCAGATTTACGGCGATGACGCCCTGCCGTGGGAACGCCCGTATCAATCGTGGCGGGATGCGGATATGGCGCAGCTTGTGGCGTATGTAGATAAAACCTACGGCACGTTTTCTTCCCGCAACTATGAGCTTGCGCTCACTAAGGTTGCGGACGACCGTGCCTATCACCCTATCCGCGATTACCTCGATAATCTGCCTGAATGGGACGGTATCCAACGAGTGGAAACCTTACTGGTCAGGTATTTTGGCGCGGAGGATACGGAGTACACCAAGATGGTCACCCGCAAAACTCTCGCGGCTGCGGTGGCCCGTATTTATCAGCCGGGTATAAAGTTTGACTCCATGCTAGTCTTAAACGGCCAGACCGATCTTGGCAAATCGACCTTCTTTGCCCGTCTTGCCGGAGACTGGTTTTCCGACAGCTTGAACTTTACCGATATGGGTAAAGGCAAAGATGCCGCAGAGAAAATCCAGGGTATCTGGATTGTGGAAATCCCAGAACTAGCGGGCCTGTCGAAAATGGATGTCAATAACATTAAGGGTTTCCTGTCCCGTCAGGATGACCAGTACCGTCCCTCCTATGGGAGAACAGTCGAAAGTCATCCGCGACAATGTATAATCGTCGGCTCCACGAATGCGGAAAGTGCGGGATTTCTGCGTGATACCACCGGGAACCGCCGTTTCTGGGTCGTGCGTGTCTGGGGTGGCGGCAAAAAAGGCTGGGATTTGCCCGAAGCCGATGTGCCGCAAATTTGGGCGGAAACAAAACACTACTGGATGCAGGGCGAAAAACTATATCTGGAAGGCAGCGCGGCAGAACAGGCAAAAGCTGAACAGACGACGGCCCTTGAAGCCGATGAGCGCGAAGGCGTGGTCCGTGAGTACCTCGATATGCTCCTGCCGGAAAACTGGTATGACATGGATTTGTACAGCCGAAAACACTACTTTTCTGCGGACGACCCATTGCAGCCGGAAGGCAAAAATCAGCGCGAGTATGTCAGCAATATGGAGATTTGGTGCGAGTGCTTCGGCAATGATCGGGGAAAGTTTGAGCGCCAGGCGGACAGCTACAAAATAAAGCTCATCATGCAAAAGATCGGCGGCTGGGCATATTCCGGCCAGAAAAAGAAAATCAAAGGCTATGGTGCTCAGTATGTGTGGGTGCGGACCATAGACGGAACCATAAACTCCAATCTCGGAACCTCTTAGAACCTTGATATATCAACGCTTTTTCCAAGGGTTCCATAGTTCCAATATAAATAAAGAATTATGGATACAGGAAAAGAGCTATCGCCCGTACCTGCATATACGCGCGTATAGGTTATATGGAATTCGTGGAACTTTGGAACCTTAGAACTCGCAGAAAGGACTTGTATGAGAGAAAAAACGATAGAGTCAAAACTTAAAATAACAGTTAAGTCAATGGGCGGCATCGCCCTGAAGTTGATTTCATCGGGTTTTGATGGGGTGCCTGACCGCTTAGTGCTTCTCCCCCATGGTAAGCTGGCGTTCATAGAACTCAAAGCGACGGGAAAACGACCGCGCCCTTTGCAGGAAAAACGAAAAAAGCAATTGGAAGCGTTAGGCTTTTCAGTATTCTGCATTGACAGTGCTGAGCAAATCGGAGGAATCCTTGATGAAATACAGTCCCCATGAATATCAAACCTATGCCACAAACTTCATACTGGAACATCCCATCTCCGCAGTTTTCCTTGATATGGGACTTGGCAAGAGCGTGATCACCCTTACCTCCATCTTCGACCTCGCACTTGACAGCTTCCTAATCTGCAAAGTGCTGGTTATCGCTCCCCTGCGGGTGGCAAGGGATACATGGCCCGCAGAAATCGAGAAATGGGATCACCTTAAAGGCTTGACCTACTCAGTGGCAATCGGGAATGAAGCTGAACGGAAAAGAGCCCTGATGAAAACTGTCGACATATACCTCATCAACCGTGAAAACGTGGACTGGCTTGTAACCAAGAGCAACCTGCCCTTCGACTACGATATGGTGGTGGTTGATGAGCTTTCCTCCTTCAAGGCATACGGTTCAAAGCGGTTCAAGGCTCTGCGCCGTGTCCGACCGAAGGTAAAACGCATCGTGGGGCTGACAGGCACTCCTTCCGGTAACGGCCTTATGGATTTATGGGCTGAAATCGGCATTCTCGACATGGGGCAACGCCTGGGGCGCTTCATCACCCATTACCGTAACAGCTTCTTTGCCCCTGATAAGTGCAACCAGCAAATCGTTTTCAGCTATAAACCGCTGCCCGGAGCAGAGGATGAGATTTACCGCCGTATTTCCGATATAACGATCAGCATGAAAAATACAGATTACCTCAAGATGCCGGAATGCGTGATCAACGAGATCCCCGTTCGACTGTCGGACAAAGAAAAAAAAGTCTACGACACCATGAAAAAAGATCTGGTTCTTTCACTGGAAGGACAAGAGATTGACGCCGGAAGCGCTGCAAGCCTGTCAAACAAACTGCTGCAGATGGCTAATGGTGCTGTTTATACCGACGGTGGCTCAGTTGTCAATATCCACGACCGCAAACTGGATGCCTTAGAAGATATTCTGGAAGCTGCCAACGGCAAGCCTGTTCTAATCGCCTACTGGTACAAGCACGACCTTCAGCGCATACTGGAACGTTTCCCCGCCGAGCGGCTGGACAGTGTTGATTCCATTAAGCGATGGAATGATGGTGAAATCCCGATAGCGGTCATCCATCCCGCTTCTGCCGGTCACGGGTTGAACCTTCAGGCCGGTGGTTCCACCCTTGTGTGGTTTGGGTTGACATGGTCGTTAGAACTTTACCAGCAAACCAATGCCCGGCTTTGGAGGCAGGGGCAGTCATCCGAAACAGTCGTCATCCACCATATCCTGACTGAGAATACAATCGATGAGCAAATAATGCGGGCGTTGATGCAAAAGGAGCGCACACAGAGCGCGTTAATTGCCGCTGTCAAAGCTAACCTGTGAAAATCTATGGAGTCAATCAAGGGAGTCAATCCGAGAGGACATCAACTTTCCGGAGGTAGCCCTTATGAACGAGCAAGAAAAAACACTAACGGCAAAGGAGTACCTCTCTCAAGCCTACCGCATCGACCAGCGCATCACCAGCATGATATCGCAGGTACAGTCCCTTCGGGAACTGGCGGCCAAAGCGACAACCACCCTGTCGGATATGCCGAGAAGCTCGAGCCCGAACCACCACCGAATGGAGGACTTCATCACGAAGGCGTTGGATTTGGAGTCGGAAATCAACGCCGACCTCCAGCACCTCATCGATCTGAAGCACGAGGTCGTGACCATTATCAAGTGTGTGGAAAGCCCCGAACTTCAGACCCTTCTGGAACTGCGGTATTTATGCTTTCGGACTTGGGAGCAGATAGCCGTTGAGTTGTACTACGATATCCGCCATGTCCACCGCCTGCACGGCAGGGCTTTGAACGAAGTGGAAACAATCAGGAGGTCATGTCACGAAATGTCATAGAAAGCCACACGGCCCTTTTGATATAACTATAATGGCAAAACATGAGGACGCACCCTACGCGGCGCGTCCTTTTTTCATACCCGAATTGGAGGTTGACAACAATGCCCTATAAAGCAAGGAAGCCTTGCACCTATCCCGGCTGCCCTAAGCTAACAACAGGTCGGTACTGCGAGGAACACGCCAAGACTGAAGCCAAACGATACAACCAATACAACCGCGACCCCGGAAGCAACAAACGCTACGGTAGATCATGGGCGAGGATTCGGGCGGCATTCCTATCTGCCAATCCCTTATGCGAGTTGTGCAAACAGGACGGACGGCTCACGCCCGCTACGCTGGTTCACCACAAGCGGAAACTGACCGACGGTGGCACGAACGACTGGAATAATCTACAGGCTCTCTGCCAAGAATGCCACAGCCGCTTACACGCAAAACAGGGCGACTCCTTTTCATAGAGCAGCCCTGTTACTGTACACATCATAAAATTCTAAGCCAATCGCGCCTGCCGTACAGGATTCTTTCAACGTCAACCACCTTGTTCTTCTCGTCGACGGAAAAGAACACAACGTAGTTTTTTACAATCAGCTTCCTGTATCCCATTTGGGATAACCGTTCGTCTGCGACAAGCGGACAGCGCTGACGCATATCGGACAGTCCCACCATTGCTTCTTCGAGAAGTTCCATCATATGGAGCGCCGATATGGGGGCAGACAGCTGTGACGCAATATACCGGACAATGTCCCTGAGGTCGTTTTCGGCTGGTTCAGATACATCGACCCTATATTTCGCCATCGGAAATACCCCGTTTGATATCCTTCATGACATCTTGAAGCGGACGTTTCTTTCCGGCTTTGACAGCCGCTCTCCCTTCGTCAAGCAGCCGATAGAGTTCCAGCTTACCGCTGAGCGCTTCATAAGTTTCAATACTCATGACCGCCAAATCCCCTTGTCCGTTTTTGGTGATAAAAACAGGCTCGCGGCTTTCATGGCAGAAGGTGGAGATATCATTATAGTTATTACGCAGGTCGGTACTGGACTTAATATTTGGCATAGCGTTTGCCTCCTCGGATGAATCTAAAGATATTATACACGAATTTCTTTAGATTATCAATAAGGCCACTATTTTATTTCCTTATTATTACATTTTGAAAAAACAAAGTTTTGGTTTCCGAGGGAGGGGCGGTCAAAATCTCTACGGCTTTATGGCCGGGCAACGCGCGTGGCCTTTCGCGTGAATTTTTCAAAAATCAAAAATCAAAATCAAAACGAGGTGACGCTTATGCCCAGCGGAGGCTACCGTCCGGGGGCGGGCCGCCCTCGGAAGAATCCAATAGACAAGAAACTTGAAGGCAAGCCCACGGTCAGCAAAGCAATGCCAAAGCCGACTGTCAAAAAGATAGCATCGCAAAATGTCATGGCTGAGTATTTCTCGATGGCTATGAAGGAATGCGAAAAGGAAGTGCCATCAGCGGATGTTCTCCGAACCGAAATTGAGGAGTACATCGCGGCTCGCGGTTGTGACGGCTTGGTCGCTCCGCAAACGATAACGGACTATGTGCTGAACAGGCAGGGTTTTCTCGCCTGCGAAGCGATGAACCGCAAAATCGGACGCATGACCAAGGAACTGAAGCTGTCGCCCTACGTCACAGCCGGCGCGGGCTATTACAAAGCGATGCAAGCCGACTTCAACCTGATTATGCAAATCATCAACCGCTACAGCGGAAACCAAGGCGAAGATACAAACGCCTTTTTGCAGCTTCTACAAAACAGGGGGTTTTAATTAATGCAGACTACAGAACGATTTGAAAAGGTGGACATCGACCGCCTTGTCCCATATGCGAGAAACGCTCGTACCCACAGCAAGGAGCAGATTCTACAGCTTCGCTCTTCGCTCCGCGAGTTCGGATTCGTCAACCCCATCATTGTGGATAAGGATTTGAACATCATCGCGGGACACGGTCGGGTGCTTGCTGCCAAAGCAGAGGGCATGTCGGAAGTGCCGTGCGTATTTGCGGAACATCTGACCGACACGCAAAAACGCGCCTACATCCTCGCGGATAACAGACTCGCCTTGAACGCGGGCTGGGACGAGGAACTTTTGGCTCTCGAATTCGGAGAATTGAAAGACGTCGGCTTCGACCTCGAACTCACGGGCTTTGGCTTGGACGAAATAGAAAAACTGTTCGCCGCCGAATCTGGCGATGTGCAGGATGACGACTTTGACTTGACAGCCGCACTGGAAGAGGCGGCTTTTGTTTTGCCCGGTGACGTGTGGACACTTGGGCGCCACCGGTTCATCTGTGGCGATGCCACCGACGCAGATACTGTGAAAAAGCTGATGGACGGTCGCAAGGCGAACCTCGTCCTCACCGATCCACCGTACAATGTGAACTTTGAGGGTTCGAGCGGGCTGAAAATTAAGAACGACCGTATGAAAGCCGAACCGTTCTATAACTTTCTACTATCGGCCTTCCACAACCTGGCAGACAGCCTCGAAAGCGGTGGCTCGGCTTACGTCTTCCACGCCGACACGGAGGGCGAAAACTTCCGCCGGGCATTCCGCGAGGCAGGCTTCCACCTCAGCGGCACTTGCATCTGGGTCAAGGACAGCTTTGTGATGGGACGCTCGCCCTACCAGTGGCAGCACGAACCCATCCTCTATGGCTGGCTGAAAACGGGAACACACAAATGGTATGCGGGGCGGAGCGAAGCCACCATTTGGAACTTCACCAAGCCTAAACGCAACAGCGACCACCCAACCAGTAAGCCCCTCGACCTGCTGGCTTATCCGATAAAAAACTCATCACAGGCAAACGGCATTGTGCTGGATACCTTCGGTGGAAGCGGCTCTACCCTCATTGCCTGCGAACAGGCTGACCGGATCTGCCATATGCTTGAACTGGATGAGAAGTACGCATCGCTCATCTTGCGCCGGTATGCCGGGTTGAAGCAAAACGGCGGTGAGGACATCACCTGCCAGCGGAACAAAAAGTTCTTCGGTACGCCGATTTGGTAAAGGAAGTCGTCGGTCGCGAATAGTCATGTGTGCGCTGAATATCACATAAATGACTTGCTATTACAGCCTTTTTGAGTGATGTATGTAATCACCGGAAGGCGCACGAAGCCTTCGGATTTCAAGCAAAACGGAGGTTTTTATCATGAGAATTAACTACAACGTAACAGGTCCGAAACGAAAAGCCTTGGTAGCTGCAATCAGTAAAGAACTGAATGCCCCGACCAATTACCTCGGAGCACCTACCTTCGCCTACGAGGTGGGCGGATACCACATTGATAAAACCGGCGTGCTAACAGGACCAGACAACCTTGACCTTGAAGCTGACCTTCAAGGCCTCCACGGCTTTGAAGCAGTGGAGCGAGATTACGATGAACCCGACACCTACGAGAATGGGCTTGGTGGCATGGGTGCGACACCCTCCATTGAAGAGGTAAGTAACGAGGCAGAGGTTTGGGCGGAGCGCGAAATGCGCCGCTTGATACTCGATAGCGCAAACGTCCCCGATTACTCGAATCGCGGGCCATACGGCGGCGATTCCATTCCCGCCTTTGAGGATTTACAGATGGACGGGCGCGAGGAACTTGGGCTGGGACGCACCCGCCGCGAAAACTGGCAGGGCGAAAACGGTATGCAGGCCAGCGACGTTCCCGAAGCAGATGAACCCGACCAACTGGTTATTGAAATACCGCTCACGGGCTTTACGCCTGAGAAGCTCGATAACCTCGCCAAACTGGTCACCGCTAAAGCCACACTCCTCAAGTCGACTCTGGGTGCTGAGGATTTACCCATTGTGCAAACGAACAACACGCTTCGATTCCCATGGTTCATCGGAGAGTTGGATGACGGCGATGTTCATGCTTACACCCTGCTGATTGCGAAAATCTGTGAGGCGGCAAAGGAAAAGCACCGTGTCACCGCCAAAGAGCGCGAGGTCGACAACCCCAAGTACGCAATGCGGTGCTGGCTCCTCTCCCTCGGCTTCATCGGGGATGAGTATAAGCAGGTGCGCAAAATTCTTCTGAAAAACCTTGCCGGTAATTCTGCGTTCAAGTCTGGCACTAAGAAAACCACGGAGGTGTGTAATGATGTTTCCGAATAAAGAGATGGTCGAGCGGGTTCGAAAACAATATCCGAAGGGCATGAGAGTTGAACTTGTCTCCATGACCGATCCCTACTCTACCCTCAAGCCAGGCGATCACGGAACTGTGGACTTTGTGGACGACACCGCCACGGTCTTTGTGTTCTGGGACAACGGCTCCACTCTTGGCGTGGTTTATGGCGAGGACATGATCAAGTCACTGACCTAAACCGAGGCCCTGCCCCGTATGGGGCTGTTCCTTGTACAAATATTGATTTTTCATCAGAGCCCGCAGCGGCTCTGTTTTTATTTGCATGGAAAGGAGGACGGCCTCGTGCCCGAGCTCAAACCCGCGTGGCAATATACACCCACATCGCTCATGCTCACCACATCGCACTACGACAAACGGCGAGCAGACTTTGCTGTAGGTTTCATCCAAATGCTCAAGCATACCACAGGCGAGTGGTATGGGAAGCCGTTCCATCTAATGCCATGGCAGGAGCAAATCATCAGGGACATCTTCGGTATCGTCGATGAGAACGGTTTTCGACAGTTTCGCACAGCCTACGTAGAGATCGGTAAGAAAAACGGTAAGAGTGAACTTGCTGCCGCAATCGCCCTCTACCTCCTTTTCGCTGACGGTGAAGCCGGTGCGGAGGTCTACTCCTGCGCCGCCGATATTAACCAAGCTTCTATCGTGTTCAATACGGCAAAGGCAATGGTCGAGCAATGCAGCGACCTGAACCGGATTTCCAAACTCGTGCCCTCCACCAAGCGCATCATTTTTCCACACACGAACAGTTTCTACCGCGTACTGTCGAGCGAGACAAAATCCAAGCAGGGCTTCAACGTCTCTGGGCTGATATTTGATGAGCTCTTCGCCCAGCAGACCCGCGAGCTTTTCGATACCATGACCAAGTACACGGGCGACGCCCGTCGTCAGCCCCTTTACTTCCTCATTACTACGGCGGGCAGAGATAAAACGAGTATCTGCTACGAAATTCATTGCAAGGCTAAGGCTGTTCTGGATGGCTCAAAGATTGATCCATCATTCTACCCCGCCGTGTTCGGCATTGAGGCAGACGACGATTGGGAAGATGAAACCGTCTGGCAGCGGGTGAACCCGTCCATTGGCGTCACTATTCCCTTTGAAACGGTGAAAGCGGCCTACGAGCAGGCAAAACAGAACCCTGCCGAGGAAATGCATTTCCGGCAGTTCCGGTTGAACGAGTGGTGCAACGCCGATATTCGCTGGATGCCGATGGACAAATGGGACGCCTGCGGTGAGAATTTGAACCCCGAGGATTACGAGGGGCGCGACTGTTACTGTGGGCTTGACCTGTCAAGTACTGGAGACTTGACCGCCCTCGTTCTGGTATTCCCGCCAAGCGGCGGTGACAGCAAGTATACCATCCTTCCCTTTTATTGGTTGCCGGAAGATGTCATCGACCTCCGTACCCGCCGCGACCATGTCCCTTATGCTGTATGGAAAAAGTCAGGTGTGTTCAATACCACTGAGGGCAACGTGGTGGATTACGACTACATCGTGTCATTCATTGCCAGTCTTTCAGAGCGTTTTCGTATTCGCGAAATCGCCTACGACCGCTACGGAGCGGAGAAAATCCGCCGTGACCTTGAGGAACTGGGCTTGGAACACGGCTTTGTGGTATTTCCCTTCGGTCAGGGATTCATATCAATGTCCCCGCCGAGTAAAGACTTCTACCAATTTGTTATGGAGGGCAAAATCCGGCACGGTCGGCATCCCGTTCTTGATTGGAATATGGGTAACGTCATCGTCGATCAGGACGCGGCGGGAAACATCAAACCCAACAAGAAAAAATCCACCGAAAAGATCGACGGCGTGGTCGCACTGATTATGGGGCTGGCAAGGGCGACGCTCCGTAACGGTGGGATTGCAGAAAGTGTTTATGCAGAGAGAGGTTTGTTGATTCTATAATCAGGTTCGAACTTATTTCAACAGGTTATTATAAACCTGTTGACAGATTCCTTCCACAGGTTTATAATAACAATCACAGGAACAGCCTGAGAAAGGAGAACCTTATGTCACGAGTAATTCAAATCCCGCTTACAGATACTGAATACGCAAAACTGGAAGAAAAAGCAACCGCAGCAGGAAGCACTCTTGCCCAGTACATTAAAGATATTGTACTTCCGGGTAACGATTTCAGAAGGTGGTTTCCAGAACTGCTACGTCGGGTTGAGGCAATGGAGATGGGAACCAAATTTAACATCCGCGCAGTAATGGGAACAGATTGGATAAGCATTCCAAAAGGCATTCGTCTAGCACTAGGTCGGGTTTTCTATCAGCACGTTGCAGCCAGCAAGGTCACGGATGTGAGCGCGACCGAAATGGACAGCGCAAAAACGCAATGGTATAAGAAGGAGGCTCAGAAATGAACCCACAAGCAAAAATTCTAAACGTCCACGGGTTGCTAAATGCGATGCAGAATGCCATTATTGCTGTTCTAAATACTAACAGGGGTATAACGATGTCGTCAAACGAACTTCTCATCGCTTTGCCCTCAGCTTTACAACTTCAATTAGCTACCATATCGGGAGGCTATAGCCCGCGTTATGCCTGCGGCAATGCTGCGAGCTATGTAGGTACCGTAGCGGCTATGATAGCTAAAACCAACCCTGCTATTAATCATAATAGACATCATTATTGTCCGATATTAAGACGTTTCGATGACGCATTCACACTTTAACTATTTCGGAGGATTTTATGAAAACGTGGCCAAAAAGAAATATTTTCAAAGATGACGTTGATAAAGCCGGTGGACTAAGTAAGGCGGCAAACAGTGCTGGATTTTCAGAAAAGACTTTTAGGGAATATTATGATGGGAGTCGTACACCTCATTGGATTTCGATGCCTGGCATAGCTATAGGTCTTGGTTACGAGTCGAATCGCTATCAGTAAATAGAAAACCATATACAGTCTGAAAAAGCATCGCTGTTGCGGTGCTTTTTCTATGTCCATTTTTGGGAGGTGATTTCATTTGAGTATATTTTCCGGATTGTTTCGTTCCCGTGATAAGCCGCAAAACCGCATTGGCAACGGATGGTCGTTCCTGTTTGGCGGCACAACCAGCGGCAAGACAGTCAACGAGCGGACGGCAATGCAGACGACAGCGGTTTACGCTTGTGTCCGTATCCTTGCTGAAGCCATTGCCGGACTGCCGCTGCATGTTTACCGATACCGCCTTGACGGCGGCAAGGAGCGCGTCGCGCTACATCCCCTTTACTATCTTCTCCATAATGAACCTAACCCTGAGATGACTTCATTCGTGTTCCGGGAAACACTAATGAGTCATCTTTTACTTTGGGGTAATGCTTACGCCCAGATTGTTCGAAACGGGCGTGGGCAGACTGTCGCGCTTTACCCACTGCTACCCAATAAGATGGAAGTCAGCCGCGCCCAGAACGGCGAGCTGGTCTACACCTATTACCGTGACGCTGACGAAAGCGGTCTAAAGCCGAAAGGCGGCTATGTAACCCTCCGCAAAGATGAAGTTCTCCACATTCCCGGTCTTGGTTTTGACGGACTCATTGGCTATAGCCCCATCGCTATGGCAAAGAACGCCATCGGTATGTCTCTGGCTACCGAGGAATACGGCGCGGCATTCTTCGCCAACGGGGCCAACCCCGGCGGCGTATTGGAGCATCCCGGTGTCATCAAGGACATTCAGCGGGTAAAGGATAGCTGGAACAGCGCCTACCAGGGTAGTGCCAACGCCCACCGGGTGGCGGTTTTGGAAGAAGGCATGAAGTTTCAGGCCATTGGCATCCCGCCGGAGCAGGCGCAGTTTCTGGAGACACGGAAATTTCAAATCAACGAGATTGCCCGTATCTTTCGTGTGCCGCCCCACATGGTGGGTGACCTTGAGAAATCAAGTTTCTCCAACATTGAACAACAGTCGCTGGAGTTCGTGAAATATACACTCGATCCATGGGTGGTGCGCTGGGAGCAAAGCCTTCAGCAATCGCTTATCCTGCCCTCCGAGAAACCGTCGCTGTTCATCAAGTTCAACCTTGACGGCCTGCTTCGCGGTGACTACCAAAGCCGCATGACCGGTTACGCCACTGGAAGACAGAACGGCTGGCTATCCGCAAACGATATCCGCGAACTGGAAGATTTGAACCGCATCCCTGCCGAGGAAGGCGGCGACCTTTATCTGGTCAACGGCAATATGCTCCCGCTCTCACAGGCGAGTAATTTCTATCAAAAGGAGGCTAACAGCCAATGAGAAGATTCTGGAATTGGGTGCGGGATTCCGACGACGAACGGACCCTCTATCTGCACGGAGTAATATCCGAGGAAACCTGGTGGGGTGACGAGGTCACTCCCAGGCTGTTCAAAGACGAACTGCTGGCAGGCTCCGGAAACATCACAGTTTGGATCAACTCACCCGGCGGTGATGTGTTCGCGGCAGCCCAGATTTATAACATGCTAATGGATTATACCGGAAAAGTCACTGTAAAAATTGATGGACTTGCCGCCAGCGCAGCATCAGTGATCGCGATGGCTGGCGGGGATGTATATATGTCGCCCGTGTCCATGCTGATGATCCATAACCCCTCGACCATTGCCATCGGCGACAGCGAGGAAATGCTGCGGGCAAAGGCTCTATTAGATGAGGTCAAAGAAAGTATCATTAATGCCTACGAATTAAAATCCGGGTTGTCAAGGACTAAGCTGTCCCATCTTATGGATGCGGAGACATGGATGAACGCGAACAAGGCAATCGAACTGGGCTTTGCTGACAAGGTCATGTTCGCAAACGGAGAGTCCCCCATGGACACGGAACAAGGGATGATATTCTCCCGAGCCGCTGCCGCTGTGACCAACTCCCTGCTTGGGAAGATACCCAAGCTTAAACAGAAAACAGGCACCCCGATAGAGTCGCTGGATAAGCGGCTCTCTTTAATTTCCCACTAATTGAAGGAGGATAACAAAATGAGTAAGATTCTGGAACTGCGCGAGAAACGCGCGAAAGCCTGGGACGCGACCAAAGCGTTCCTTGATTCCAAACGTGGCGGAGACGGACTTTTGTCTGCAGAAGATACCGCTACCTACGACAAGATGGAAGCCGATGTTGTGGCTCTCGGCAAGGAGATTGAACGTCTCGAACGACAGGCTTCCATCGATCTGGAACTCTCCCGAGCTACTAGCAACCCCATCACTAACGCACCATCCAAAAATGCCGAGGAAAAGACCGGCCGTGCGTCCGCTGAGTACAGGAAGGCGTTCTGGAACGCCATGCGTACCCGCGCAGGCGAAGGCCTTGATATGAGCGTTAAAAACGCCCTGCAAATCGGGACAGACACCGAGGGCGGATATCTCGTGCCTGACGAATTTGAGCGTACCCTTGTGGAAGCCCTCGAGGATCAGAACATCTTCCGCACACTGGCGAGTGTCATCACCACCTCTTCAGGCGACAGAAAAATTCCCGTCGTGGCTACCAAAGGTACCGCTTCCTGGGTCGATGAGGAAGGCTCTATACCCGAGAGCGACGATAGCTTTGGTCAGGTTTCCATTGGAGCCTATAAGTTGGCAACCTTGATCAAAGTTTCTGAGGAACTGCTTAACGACAGTGTGTTCAACCTCGAAGCCTATATTTCCAAAGAGTTCGCAAGACGTATCGGCAATAAGGAAGAAGAAGCCTTCTTCACCGGCGACGGCACGGGCAAACCGACCGGCATTCTTGCCGCAACAGGCGGCGCTCAAATCGGCATAACCACTGCAGGCGCTACGGCAATCACAATGGACGAGGTACTCGATCTGTTCTACTCACTGAAGGCGCCCTACCGAAACAGGGCCGTATTCGTCATGAACGACGCTACCGTAAAGGCGATCCGCAAACTGAAGGATGGCCAGGGACAGTACCTATGGCAGCCCTCCCTGCAGGCGGGTACACCGGATAGTATTCTAAATCGCCCATTGTACACCTCATCCTATGTGCCTGCCATTGAAGCTGGAGCAAAAACCATTGCGTTCGGCGATTTCAGCTACTACTGGGTAGCCGACCGTCAGGGACGTATGTTTAAGCGACTCAACGAACTCTATGCCGTCACCGGTCAGGTTGGTTTCGTTTCTACCCAGCGCGTGGACGGAAAACTAATTCTGCCGGAAGCTATTAAAGTGCTTCAGCAGAAGGCTTAATGGAGGTCACCATGAGCTATAACACAAAAAATTACACCGAACAAGGCGGTGATAAAATCGTCATCGGTGGAACGCTTGAGATTGCGGAAGGCGGCCAAGTAATTGGCCTGCCCTCCCCTTTTACCCCTGCTGCTTTTCAGGCGGATAGTGTTGCCACTACGATTGAAGGACTTGTCACTGAGTTCAACTCCCTGCTTGCCAACCTCAAGTCGGCAGGACTTATGGCTTCTGAGTAGTGTTTGGAGGTGAGCGTGTTGGTAGTAACCCTGGAAGAAGCAAAACTATATCTGAAGGTTGACGTAGATGCGGATGATGCGCTCATCATCTCCTGCATCAACTCCGCTGAGGAACTCTGCGAGGGTATCCTCCGTTTCCCGCTGGCCGAATTTACAGAGGTTCCTGAGACTGTAAAGCATGCCGCCCTTTTTGCCATCGGTAATCTCTACGAGCAGCGTGAAGCCTTGGACACGAAAGCAATGATCGAGCTCATGACGAGACTTCTCTTCGCCTATCGCAAAGAGGGGTGGTAACTTTGAGCATAGGCAAAATGAGGCATCGTATCACCTTTCAAAGAATCACTCCGGCGATCAACGAGAACGGCTTTGAAAGCGGGCTGCCACAGGAGTATAAAGCCGTATGGGCAGCAGTTAGCAATCTAAGCGGAAGAGAGTTTTTTGCCGCCGCCCAGGTAAATGCTGAAAACACGGTCAAATTTACAATCCGGTATCTGGCTGGGCTTGATCAGACAATGCAGATCATTTTTGATGGCAAACCCTACAATATCATCGCCATAGATAACCTTAAGTACAAGAATAAGTATATGGAGATAAAAGCTGTGGAGGTGGCCTCTGATGGCGGAATTTGAGCTGATGGGCTTGAATGATCTGCAAAACAGGCTGCTGGAGTTGGGACAGGCTGCCAGTAAGGTTGAAAACAACGCTCTCAAAGCTGCAGCCCAACCTATTGCCAAAGAAATGATAATTCTAGTTCCGGTCAGCACCATCGATCATAAGCATATCCGTGAAGATATCCAAGTCTCAGGAGTCAAGACCAAGGATGGTGTGAAATATATCGAAATTGGGCCAGGCAAGGATACCAACTGGCGGGCCAAATTTCTGGAATGGGGTACCAGTAAGATGCAAGCCATTCCGTTTGTGCAGCCGGCCTATGAACACAAAATCAATGAGGCTTTGGAAGAAATGAAACGCACGATCAGGGAGGCTTTAAGATGATCAATTCCTTAGTCATGACCAAACTAAAGCTTCTTGGTGTGCCGGTTTCGTTTCGTACCTATTCCGGAAAAGCGTCCACCTATATCACGTTCTTCTGTTATAACGAGCAGGGTGAAGATTGGGCCGAAAATAGTGAAATCGCTACCGGGTACTCCATTCAAGTGGATATCTGGTCCAAAGGAGATTATTCCGATCTCGCCGTTCAAGTGAGAATTGCCTTGGAAACCGTCGGCTTTAAACGAACCACAGCGCAGGATTTGCCTTATGAACCAGACACTGCTCTCTTTCATAAAGCACTGCGCTTTTCTTATATCAGTTAAAAGGAGATGAAGCAAAATGCCCGTCACCGGCATTGAAAAACTCTATGTCGCTTTACAAAGCAAAGATGATGATACCGGCTTAACCTATGCAGCCCCTGAATATTTTGAAGGCGTCAAAGAGTTAGGGATTAAACCCAAACAAAATACGGAGAAACTTTATGCGGAAAATAAACTCTGGGACCAAGCCACCACTCTGGACAGCATCGATGTGACGATTGCTTTAACGGATCTTACCAGTGCACAACGCGCAACCGTACTGGGACAAACCATTGCGGCCGAAGGAGGCGTCTATGCTAGTGATACGGATGAGGCACCTTATGTGGCGTTACTGTATAAGGCCACCATCCGGGGCGGTTATCGTTACGGGGTGCTGTATAAAGGAGCCTTTACTCTTCCGGAAGACACCGCGAAAGGACAAGAAGGCAAAGTAGAGTTTCAGACCCCAAGTATTGCTGCAACGTTCCAGCCCACAATTAACAATGGCATGTGGGAATACCATGTGAACACCACCGATCCGAATTGTCCGGCGGATATTGATTCCACCTGGTTTACTGCAGTCGTGATTCCAACTCCCAAACCGGCGATTTAGTGAAACAGCTTGATTCAATGTTGGAGGAATAGCACATGGAGATTACCCTAAATAAAAAGACCTATCTTGCTCCGGCACCGAAAGCCCGAATGGTACGTAAAGCGATCGAAATGACTGAGCAAACCAACTTTAACAATTTAAAGGCCGCTGACTTAGATCACTTGGTCGGTTATGTCGTCGATCTCTTCGGACAGCAATTTACCCTGGATGATATTTATGACCAACTAGAGGCGGAGCAATTGATTCCCACGCTGATGAGCTGCATTAACACGGTGGTGGGAACGCTGGGGGCTAAGGTAGAACAAATCCCAAACGGCTAGATGGGGATCCGGGTGAACCGGTTTCCCCCAGTGACTTTATGAAGGAAATCTATCTGCAATTGCTGTCTGAGGGGCATACCCTCAACGCCATTGATGAGATGGATTTTTTTTATTTCCTGGATTTATTAGCTTATAAAACACGGAAAGAGCATCATGACCGGCGGATCACGATTGATCAAATTTTTTAGGTGAGGTGAGGGTATGGCCAATCAGGAAGTCGGCAACTTAGCGGTGCGCATCTCGTTGGATCAGTCCGGGTTTCAGGAAGGCCTGGGTCAAATTAATACCCGCCTGAAAGTGGTCCAATCGTCGTTTAAAGCCGCCAGTGCTGAGCTCGGAGGTTTTGGCAAGAGCACCGAGCAACTTAAGTTAAAATCGGATAGTTTAAACCAGCAGATTCAATTACAACAAGAAAAGGTTGAAGCTTTGACCTCAGCCTATGAACGATCCGTCGAAACCAAAGGGGCAGATGCCCGGGCATCGCAAAATCTGCAGATCAAATTAAATCTGGCCCGGGATGCTCTGGCCACAATGGAAACGGAACTGCGGAAGACGAATGAACAACTGCGTGTACAAGCCAGCGGTTGGACAAACTTGGGTGAATCTCTGCAAACCATCAGTGAGCGTTTAAAAGGTGTCGGGGAAAAATTAACCGGTGTGGGAGAAAAATTATCTCAAACCATCACCGCCCCAGTGCTCGGGGCCGGCGCTGCAGCTGTTAAGTTTGCCGGGGACTTTGAGGAATCCGCCAATAAAGTCGCGACGATTGCCGATACCCAGGCGATGTCCATGGAAGATCTTAAACGCGGGGTTTTAGATCTTTCCAATACGGTCAATGTGGGTGCCACAGAACTCAATGAGGCTTTATATCAAGTGATTTCCGCGACCGGGGATACAGCCAATGCCCTGGACTATGTGGAAGTCGCAAGTAAAGCAGCCATCGGCGGATTTACTGATACGACCACAGCGATTGACGGATTGACCACGGTGATGAATGCCTATGGCTTGAAAGGAAAAGACGCCATTCAGTCCCTCTCCGATCAAATGTTGGTCGCCCAGAACTATGGTAAAACTACCTTTGCTGAGATTGCCGCGGGAATTGGTAATGTCATTCCGATTGCTGCTAGTCTAAACGTAAAGACGCAGGACTTGTTTGCCAGTATAGCCGTGCTCACCAAAAACGGGATCGCCACCAGCGAGAGTATCACTGGACTCAAAGCAGCCTTGTCCAATGTCCTTAAACCGTCCAGTGATGCCGTAGACGTCTCAGCCAAACTCGGACTTGAATTTAATGCCGCTCACCTGAAAAGTGTCGGCTGGGCTAATTTTTTAACGGAGATTAAGGATAAAACCAAGGGAAATACCGAAGTCATGGCAAAGCTGTTTGGTTCGGTTGAGGCATTAAATGCCGTGACAGTGTTAGCCTCGACCGGCTCCCAAGACTTTACCGGAGCATTGCAGGCCATGAGTCAGACGGGAGGCGCAACAGAGAAAGCCTTTGAAACCATGAACCAAGGTATCAATGACGGCATCGATGGGATGCTCAATTCCCTAAAGAACCTTGCCATTAGTATTGGTCAGATACTTGCTCCACCGGTTAACCAATTGATCGGAGAACTTCAAGGTCTGATCAGCTGGTTCAGTGGGTTAAGTGATGCCCAGAAAGAAACTCTCATAAAGTTCGCAGGAATTGCCGCTGCGGTAGGGCCGGTTTTGCTGGTGGTCGGTAAACTGATCACAGCTATCAGCAGTATTGCCGGCGCTTTTTCGGCGGCTTCCGGTGCGATTGCCAGTGCCGGGGGTTTGATGGCGGTGATTACCGGACCCATTGGCATCGTGACCGCGGCGGTTGTTGCTCTCGCTGCCGCAGCGTTTTTGGTCATTAAGAACTGGGGGTCAATAAAAACATTTTTTCAAGGACTATGGAAAGGTATCGAGGAAGCAACATCTGCTACTTGGTCCGGATTAACTCAGTTTTTAACAGGTATTTGGTATGGAGTTTACAATGCGGCTGCAAGTGCTTGGCAAGGCTTGGGTACCTTTTTCAGTACTTTATGGCAAGGTATAACGAGCACAACGGTTGCAGTTTGGACGGGAATTCAGACCTTCTTCGTGAATCTCTGGAGGAGTATCGTTCAGGGAGTCATGGTGATTCTTGCTCCTTTCGCTAAGGGCTTAAATCTTATTTGGTTATCCATAAAAGATGGGGTATTTACCATGATCGAAGGGATTAAAAACTATTTCTCCGGTTGGGGAAACCTCTTAAAGAATCTGGTTCTTGGACCGATTCTTTTAATTCTGGATTTGATTACGGGTAACTTTAGTCTGTTAAAGGACGATGCGATTCATATTTTGAGTAACCTTCAAGCCGCTTTAGCTCAAATTTGGCAAGGAATCCAACAAGTGATGACAGGTACCGTTCAAGCCATGCCGGCTTTCTGTCTATGACTTGGCAAGGAATCAAGAATGCAGCTGTCACCCTGTGGCAAGAGCTCAGTTCATTTTTCCTCAACCTTTGGGGAGAAATCCAAACAGCGTCAACCACAGCCTGGAGTCAATTTAAAACCTGGCTGACGGAGCTTTGGCGGCAAAGTGTTCAAGGGGCAAAACAGTTATGGACTGAACTGATTCACTGGTTTGAAGCACTACCGGAAAAACTCAACCAACTTGCGGTGGCGATGTTTACCGGGATGAAACAGGGCGTAGAAAAATCCGTAACCGGTGTGAAAAGTTCAATCAAGACTGGGATTGGTGAAGCACTTAATTGGATCAAGAGTCTCCCAAGTCAGATGTTTACCTGGGGTGTGGATATGATTGACGGATTCGTGAATGGCATCAAAAGTATGCTCTCCAAAGTCAAAAATGCAGCAGAAAGTGTTGCCGAGAGTATCCGGCGCATTTTGCATTTTTCCACACCAGATGAAGGACCGCTGGCCCATTATGAAACCTGGATGCCTGATTTTATGGCCGGACTAGCTGCCGGGATTGAACGGAACAAGAACCTCGTAAAAAATGCAATCAGTGGTTTATCCAGCGAAATGACCTTGAATCTCAAACCTCAGAATGTTCCAAGTATCGCCGGGATGGGAACGGTTAATCAAACCTATTCTTACGGCTCACTATTACATGCAGAAAAAATCTTGATTAATAACGAGATGGATATTCAAACACTCGCTTACAAGCTGGAATTCTATCGGACCCAAGCAGCGAAGGCCAAGGGGAGTCGATAATGTTTACGTTTAAATTTCTTGGAAAAGACAGTTATACCGACTTTGGGATTGTGGTCGAGAAAAGGCCGATTATCCCTAAGGCTGAGCGAAATATTCAGTATGTTGAAGTGCCGGGAAGAAGCGGAAGCCTTAAAGTGGACGATGCGACGTATAAAGATATCCTCATCCCTATTCAATGTGGGTTTAAGGATGAAAGGGTTCCGGATCATGCAGACTTGATAAAGCCATGGCTTAATGGCGGAGAAGGTTCTTTAATTTTGAGCAACCAGCCTGATAAATATTATTTAGCCCATGCGGCAGACCAGATGGACATCAGCCAAGAAATGCAGGTTTTTGGGAAATTTCAAGTTAATTTTCGCTGCCGCCCTTTTAAATATGAAGTAGATAATCAGGAAATAACTCTTATTGCAGCCGGAATCATTACGAATCCTGGGTCAATAGAAAGTGAGCCAATTATACTGATCAACGGGGATGGAGATATCACGTTGACGATTAACGGAGTAGATATTCAGTTAACCGGTGTCAGCGGATCCATAACGATTGACAGTGTGTTAAAAGATGCCTATAAGGGCACAACGCTTCAAAACAGTCTGATGAATGGTGACTTTCCGGTCCTTGTTTCTGGGGAGAACACGATTAGCTGGGTTGGCAATGTAACATCTGTGCAAATTACTCCCAATTGGCGGTGGTTGTAGTGATTACCCTCTATAACTCCATAGAAACAGAGTTTAACCATAACGGTCTTGTAGTCTTAAGCGACTGCAAGGCCGCTTTTGTCGAGGAAGAACTCAACGGGAATTATGAGCTGCAACTGGAGTACCCCATCGATGAGCGTGGGAAGTGGGCTTATATAATAGAAGGAAACATATTAAAAGCCGATGGACAGCTGTTCCGAATCTACCATAAAGAAAAAACCCTGACCGGCATCAATGTCAGTGCCCGGCATATTTTCTATGATCTTCTCGACAATTTTATTGAGAACTGTAGCATCGGGAATTTAAATGCTGCCGGCGCTTTAAATACAATCCTCGCCAATACCCAATATGAGCACAACTATTCGTCCATGTCAGACATTGATCTAACGACTACCTATACCCTTGAGCGGAAAAATCCTGTTGAAGTGATCCTGGGGGATAATGGGGTTGTGGCTCAATATGGTGGAGAACTGGTAAGAGACAACTTCACCCTTCGCCTTCTACATGCAAGGGGCATGGATCGTGGCGTCTTGATTAGTTACGGTAAGAATATTATTGGCATTAATGAGACGCTAGATATGGGAGAAGTAATGACCAGACTCCTTCCCATTGGTAAGGACGGATTGATTCTGCCTGAAAAGTATTTAGATAGTCCGCTGATTGGTAGTTATCCGCACCCGATTGTAAGATACGTAGAATTTCCGGACTATGAAACCGAAGATGCGCTAAGGTCTGCCGGGCAGGGCTATCTTGGCCAAAACGATAAGCCCCTAGTCAATTACTCGGTCGATTTTATTGAACTGACCAAGACCGTTGAGTACCAGCATTACAGCATCCTGGAAAGTGTCTATCTGGGAGATACCGTCACCGTAAGACATACCAAACTCGGGATTGACCTCAAGTGTAAAGTGATCCGGATTAAGAAAAACGTGCTCACTCAACGGATTGAAGAGGTTGAACTGGGGAGCTTTAAACCCAATTTTGCGTCCAGTATGAATGATTCTATCGCCGGGTTAAGTCGGCAACAAACCCAAGATAAATCAGATTTACAGACAGCCATCGATAACGCAACAACCCAGATCAACTCAGCTTTGGGTGGGTATGTGCTAAAGCGAAACGGTGAACTTCTCATCATGGACACCGAAGATATTAACACCGCCACGAAAGTCTGGCGCTGGAATGAAGGTGGACTGGGTTATTCAGGGACAGGATATAACGGACCGTTCCGCACAGCGATTACTGCAGATGGGCATATTGTGGCTGATTTCATTGATACCGGCTCACTCACAGCGGGTATTGTCAAGACTGGGAATTTAACCAGCAAATCCGGAAAGTTAAGTATCGGTTTGGATGATGAGGTTTTAAATATTGGGGGTCAGATCATTTATGATGGGGCAACCGGACAGGTGACCTTTGCCCCGACTGTTGTGTTGTCTTGGGACAATCTCAGTAATATACCCGCTCTTGCACCAGCTGATGCTGATAATACCGCCGGTGCTTTACTTGGGAATGGCTTTACAAAAGTCGGCTCGGATTTCATTTATACGGGAACGCTCACTGCAGAACAAATCAATTCCATTCTTATTGAAGGGGTTAATATTGTAGCAACTGACTCTTTAGAGGTCAGGAGTACAGATCACACCCGCTCAGAACTTGAATTTTCGATCGACAATTCAGTTTCCCCTCCTACTATAGTAAAAGTTTCTCCGGTTAATTTCGGCGCACAGTCACATGATATGGATGTCATAATTGCATGCACAGATTCTTCTCCAGGCTCCTTTAATGTGTTTGGAACTGAGGGGCGTAATGTTACGTCTATGTTTGCAGGAGATTTGTATGTTAATGGAGGAGCACCTAATTCATTAGGAAATATAGCCTTTCATGTCGATAAGGATGGTAACCTTGATTGTCGGAGCTTATCTATTAACGGAGTACCTTTTAGTGGTAATGAAGGAGGAAGTAGCGGGCCAAGCACTGTTAATACCCAGTGGGCTTCAGATGGAAATAGCTTTATTCAAACTGAGAACGGGATAAGCGTAACCTGGACTCTTTATAAGGATGTCCAAGGAAGGATAACGGGTTTAACAAGTTCTGCAGGTGATAACTTAACCGTTACCTATTAAGGAGGGAGGATCTATGGCCAATGATTTTGTAAAAGGACTTCTTACAGGAATGACGATAGGCGGAGGTATCCGTAAGCCTGCAGTTGGGGATCCTCTTTCCTCAATCCACCTTAAGGTTTTGGACTATATTAGTGGAGGGGTCAAAATTGCTGGTTACCCTACACCGGTCATTACGAATTTTAGCTTAGGCTATGGAGTTAATTCTCACCCTTATAATACTCAAGGAACACCGAATATGAATGCCCCTCAACCGCAAGTGATTTCGTTTATATCAACTTCGCTTGTAGTTGATCCACTCTTAACGATACTAATGCTGCCTTTACCGCCCAATTCACTCATGGTTACGCTAACAAAACTAACATAAAGAAGGTGAACTTGTGCCACGTGTAACGCAGGTCTTGTCCTCAGGTCAAACTAATACCAACTGGTCGCAGTATAACGATCTCATTGGTCAGTACATTACCTTGTTTAGCAATTGCCCCGATTTTCATTTAATCAGCGATAATAATCCGTCAACTGGGAGTACCGGAAGAAACATTACGTTTACGGTGGGTAATTGTAAGCACTATGTTCAATTTTACCCATATAGTAGTTACTCTTCTTGCGGGTATTATGTTAAAAACCTCGCCAATAACGGTAGTGTTGTTAATAACTGGTCATACAGTGTATCGAATTCCTTAAACTATAATGCCTGGTTATTGTATAGCGGTTCAATCTTTTACGGTAACATAGGTGGACCTCCAGTTCCTCTGTATTTTAAAGCAACGGATGGAAATTGGTATTTAAATTACGGAGGTTTTTGGGATAACTCTCAGGATGTATCGACGTTAAGCCTTTATACAACGTACATGGATGGCTATGATGTGAACGGTAATTACTTTCCTATCCGAGGCAAGATTAGGTTGGGTAATCAGTTTCAAACCTTTGATCCTATCGGAATATATGGAATCTCAAATTTAGGTCTTAATAGTGGTTCCACGTATCAAGATGCATATGGAAAATATTGGTACATCAGTGGGACTACATCTTATACTGATCTTGAGTAGGGAGGTCCAATAATGTTTGGAGTAAATAATATTGTTATGTATCTACAAGGTTTAGGGATAGATAGTTCAAACATCCTAGTATCCGAAAGCCCTGAAAAGTCTGCAGATCCTTCGAAATCCCTTTACACGGTAGCGGTGAGCGGGGATAACGCCGATGATTTATTGAAACAAGCCAAGGAGCAGTTGGATCGTCCTGACACGCATTCGGTTTATATGGATGCAATAGAAGTTTTAACTCGAGTAGTCAAGGTAAACCCCGGTTTGCTACAAATCAGTATTTGCCTTAAATAATTCAAGTGCTGATCACTAAGATTAAAACAGTTTATCAGTATAAATGTGAAACGCCATGGGGCGTTATTTTTATGTCTGAAAGGGGCGAGAAACCTTGACTGAATTAGAAATGGCGGATTTAAAGACACGGGTCGCGGTGCTGGAAACCAAAGATGTGGCGACAGAAGCCCGGTTAAACACCTTGGAAATTGACGTAGGAAAAAAGTTTGACCGCCTTGAGGCGAAGCTGGACCAAGTGTTACAAACGGCGAGGGGACGACCGACTTGGACAATCACGCTGATCATAAGCAGTCTCATGACCCTTGTCACTGGGCTTATTGTTTATGTGGTTACTGGTTGAGGAGGATGATTATGGAAATTAGACCTTGTGCCATTCACTATATTGATCTGCATCATACTGCCGGCCATGAGGCCAATACTGCTCAGGTAAGACAAGAACATCTCAATCGAGGCTGGGGAGACATTGGCTATAACGCAGTTATTGAACCGGATGGAACCGTGGGGGTTGGACGGGATGTAAATTACTCTGGGGCTCATGATCCCGGAATGTCACCGGACGGGGTTCATACTATGAATCAGACAGCGTTTGCAATCTCCCATATAGGCAACTTCATGAATGATTATATGAGTGACATACAGTTTAATGCTTCTGTAAAGTACTGCGCTCAGATCTGTAAAAAATATGGTATCGTCCCTTCGAAAGCAACAATTAAGCGACACCGGGATCAATCTCCCACTGAATGTCCAGGAGATCATTTCCCGTATGACCGCTATGTAAATGAAGTTATTAGCTTAATGAAGGAGGATGGAACTGTGGAGGAGGGTATTCTAATCTTTGGTCCGGATGATTTTATTGCTGCACGATATTTAGCAGCGACCCTGAATAATGAGGTCGCTATTTTTATGCGCAATCAGGATAAAACTCCCCCTGATTCAATTCAGACAGTTAAACACTTATATGTTGTGGGTGGAAGTGAAGTGAACCACCCCAACCAAACCTTATTATCCGGAGAGACATGGTTTAATACTGTTGAAGCCGTCGGCAAGAAACTGGGGCGATTATAAAATGAACCGTTACCTTAAAAGTAGCGACTTTGATTATTAGGGAGGAATGAAGTATGGTACAAAATCGACTTAGAAGTCCTGTGGCCTGGGGAGCGTTGGCTGCGCTGGTTTTGTTTATTCTTAAAACCTACGGAGTGCTTGCGGGTATTGGTTTAACAGAGGACAGCTTTAAAGAGCTGACAACCCTGATTTTCGGAGTAGCGACAGCCTTTGGCATTCTGAATAATCCTACGGATAAGGACAGTTTCTGATACTCTAAGTTTGGCCTTACAGCTTCATGGCCAATGCCGACACAACACTCGCCAAGGCTAAAACTGCCGGATTTGCTTACAATTTTATAAAACCAAAACAGTTAACTGCTTAAGCCGCCGGGTGATTGATTTCACCAGGCGGCTTTTTTTGTCCTTACCTCTTCCCTATTATCGGTACTCAAACCGCCCTCTCCTGTCCTGTGGATGGTGAGAGGGTTAGTTGCCCTCCGATGGGAGGAAACCAAATATGACAAATATCACAGATGCAAAGCCGGAAATCGGTTATGAAAAAAGACCTGTTTCACAGGAGCAGTTGCTGCGTGAACTGGATTATGTGAGGGCGCAGCGTCTGCTTAAAGTTATGCTTGATAAAGGGCTAATTTCCTTGTCGGAATTCGATAAGATAACCGTACTGAATCGCCAGTCTTTCTCACCTGCTCTGGCACCGATCATGCCCTGAAATCGTTGATAATGCCCCCGTTCAGAGGTAATATGTCACACTGACGAGGAGGTGAGAACTTGAAGAAGGTAATGAAAATCGCTCAAAATACAGCTGATTTTATAGGGCATCCCAAGCTTCGGGTGACAGCATACTGCCGTGTCTCTACCGACAACGATGAGCAGCTGGTCAGCCTTGAAACGCAGATAAAACACTACGAATCCTACATCAATGCAAATCCTGATTGGGAGTTTGCCGGGCTTTATTATGATGAGGGCATCACAGGTACGAAAAAGGAAAAACGGCCTGAGCTGCTTCGGATGATTGCCGACTGTGAAAATAAGAAAATCGACTTCATCGTGACAAAGTCTATCAGCCGGTTTGCCCGAAACACAACGGACTGCCTGGAACTGGTCAGAAAGCTGATTGACCTTGGTGTATTCATTTATTTCGAGAAAGAAAACATCAACACCGGGTCAATGGAAAGCGAACTCATGCTGTCAATCCTGAGTGGACTGGCCGAAAGCGAGTCTGTCTCCATCGCTGAAAACAGCAAGTGGTCGGTAAAGCGCCGCTTCCAAAACGGCACCTTCAAAATCTCCTACCCGCCCTACGGCTAT
>Ga0255336_100725_pt1 | contig 39702 bp, 42 predicted proteins | sample MeOH1_35cm_T3_17_FD_189102 | JGI IMG/M metagenome (GOLD analysis project Ga0255336, IMG submission 189102) | Sandy soil microbial communities from University of British Columbia, Vancouver, Canada - MeOH1_35cm_T3_179 | ecosystem: Engineered > Artificial ecosystem > Sand microcosm > Unclassified ...
AGTATAGCATCGCTAGTTGTCAACCTCCATAAAGACCATGATGAGAATCTATATTTTGGGGTTAACTGGTTGCCTAGGGAATAGTGTTTCAGCCTGTTGTATCTGGCTGATCAATTGTGTGTATATAAAAATCTCTAGATTCCATCAATACACGGAGGACAGTTTGACTCCTGATTTGCACAATATGATACTAGTCAAGTCTAGGGCACCTTTAGACGAATCGCGACCTCAACGCGGCTTCAGATCCTTCCTTTGCCAAATTTCATACCCTGGTTGGGGATGACGCCGCGGTGTAGAGGACCACTGTGACTCATGACCTAATCTATTCGAGACCTCTGTCTATGATTGTAGTTGCCGTCCCAATATTCGTCATCTCTCTCAACAACTTGGATTCCATCCATCTCGCCGAAACTTCGCGCCTTCACCTTTAAGCAGCTCAGAGCCTGGTTTATCAGTCTGTTTCTCGAGATCGGCTGAATTTTCTTGTGGAGATGGCTCCAAAAAGCCATTTCTTGGTGGAATTCTTCGAACGACCAAGTTATCCGCCCGTGTCAGAAACCTAGACCACGTGGATCTGGGCATAAGTTGGTGTTCAAATAGTATTGTGTCGGGGGAACGAGCTTGCACATATGAGGATAGAAACAACCAAGAAGATCTGCGAGGTACCGGTTACGAATAGTCCGTGTTAGAGACGTGCAGGTAGATGCCTTGGGCCCCCGTGCCCTTGTGCACCGCTCGATCGTCACTGATTCTTACGACAGCTGCCCGGACGTCCGTCGTGAGCGCCAAGGGTCCACACACTCCCACGGCGCTTTCACCTCCCGCTGCCTCGATTGACGCAAGGAGAAGGCGGGCAATGTCCGGCCGGCCGGCGTGGTACTCGGCGGTCGGCAGGAGGGCAAAGTTGGACCCGGTCCCGTTACTGAGAGAGAGTTCGCGGATGGAGGCTGAAGACTTGTCGGCGACACTTCCGTCGATCACGGCAGGCATTAGAGCCAGATCGCTCTTTTCAGAAAGACATTCGTCGGTCACGAAGATCTGGATTGTGACGTCGACGCCGGCGTCGTGGAGCGCGTTGAACGCCGTACGGAGCTCGTCGGCGACCCACGATACCCAGTGGGTGTGTCGGATCACCCACGCGAATTTGACGGTCTGAAGAGGAAGTTTCTGCCGCGCGGCCCGTAAGGCGAGGTCAATAAGGATGGACAGGGTGAACGCCACACCGCTGCCTCCCGCGATTAACACCGCGGTATTGAAGGCTGCGAAGTCGTTGTGTGACGAGTAGTACGGGCCCCCTACGAGAACGGTAGAGGTCGGCACGGCCGCCGAGGTGGAGCTGGCTTCGGCATGCTTTAGAAGTTGTTGAGTAAACCAGCCTCGAACGCGCATGATGAAGACGAGGTCACCGCCATGGGAGGATGGAGTAGACAGGATTCTCGCCGGGTGGGTATGCCAGAAACCAAACTTGGGGAATCTCAGACGAACGTGGGCCCCGGGACCCCACTTTGGGATGCGTCTGCCGGAAAATCTAACCTTGACCGCTGCCCCGTCGAGAGCTTCAAGCGTGGCCTGGGCCGGAGAGAGGTTGCTCCACAGATACAGGAGAGTCCGGACGGCTCGGTCGAAGAAGTAGAACCCAATTGGGATCCAGATGTACACTCGCGAGTACAAGGCAGTCGACGGCAGGTGCTCCATAATGGCGATGATCAATCCCATAAAGGTGATGATATGCTGGATCACGAAAAGCTTGTATGACATCTTCCGGAAAGGGGCGAGCGTCGTCAGATTCATCCAGAGGACGATAGCGTAGGCGGCGATGCCGGTAGGGGGACAGGTGTCGGTGCCCCACTCAAGCTGCATCAGACCGTAGAGGTTCCATCCGTGGCTCTGGAAGCCAAAGTGCATGGAGGCGAGCATCAAAAGACCCCGGGCGATCCATCGATGATAGACGTTCAGCCGTTCGTAAGACACCCCCGTTAACAGGCCGACGATGTTGACCTTCCCGGCGAGGAGGACCAGCAAGGGGATCTGGGCCACGGCGAGCCAACCAGCACGCACCCCCAGTGCCTGGTAATGTTGCGCACCGGCGTAGTCATTGTTGGTGAATTCGAGACCGAGGATGAATCCAAAGTAAGTGAGGATAAGAATGATGGGCCCGAAGGGAGGCAGCCTGGCCAAGGACGAAGCTGACAAGGGTGTGATTTGGAGATACGAGGTCTCTCGCGCGACGGCCGTCAGCGTGGACACGCATCTGGTGAACCAGTGTGTTGGTTTCGCCGGGTTGGGTTTGTTGGCTGCAGCGGCTCGGAGCCTGATATGATGACAGAAGGTCAGCAAGAACGACCACGGTGACGACTGCTCTCGTCTGGTGAGGCTGAGAGTGAGGAGAGGATGGAGGCGCGAACCTTGCCCGAAGGATGACCTTCCACAACAAGTTGCAGGCCGCGGCGACACCAATCAACACCATGATCCCGTACCAGAAGTGCCGAGCATACTGGTTGCTCTCAACCTGGAGATAGCTGTCGTCCAGAATCTCCTGCAAAATGTTGAAGGCCTGGGTTTCGTTGGAAAAGTCGACACCAGAATCATTCAGTGGAACGAATCCACTGGATCCGCCTGAACCCATGTTCATATCCATGGCAGCAACGAGCAAGAGGAAGAGTGGCTTCTAGTGAAGCAATGGAGGAAGAGGGACATGTGACCGACAATATATTTGGGGAGACCAGGTGCGAGATGAAAACGCTGTTAAAGTTCCTCGACGGCCGAGATCGGATCAGACCTTATATCGAGGCAGAGGCAGAGGCTGGTCGGCTTCGATGGAGCAGGTCCTGTCTTCAAAGTTGTCCAAGAAAAGCTTGACCAGGCTTGACAGCGCGCTGCGACCGCACATGGTGCGCAGGCACAGCCAGGGAAATAGAGATGATATCTTCTTCAAAACTCACCAAGAGCGTAAGCCTCGAGACGCGCCAAGCCCGATACGGCAAGCTGGTGCATTGGACGCTCTGGAAAACTTGCTCATTTCTCCACCCATCCGTATAAATTCTGGCCTCCGTGTTTTAGTACGCGCGAGAAGAGTGAGGCTTGTAGTTGCTTACCGTTGCTTGTCCAATGCTTGTATGAATTGGCACTCAAACCCTTGTCGACGCGCGTCCATCAAGTTGGGAAGGCCACCTTAGACCCTCTACCGTCGCATCCATCATCCCAAACGTGCTCACGCTGTAAAAGGCGAAGGGCAACCGTGTCGGCTGTACCAGTGACCAACAACACTTGGAGTTCACTGGGAGAGGAAAATGAGGGCTATCTAGGATACATTTTCACGGTGATGGTCCGGTACGCCATCGTCCTGCCGCTCGAGGCCCGTGCCGCGATCTTTCCAAATTTCTCTTCCCCCATATATTTGTAACCCTCTCGAACCGATCCATTCAGGGAGCAGACTCTGTGCATTCCATCTGTGAACCGAAGATTGCTCCCCGAGACTGACCACTAACTCACCAGAGAATACACACTCCACAGGAATGTAGTGTTGAACAACCAGGATGTCCATGTCAGCCTCGCCTTCGGCGACCATGGCAATGTCGTCTTCCGCAATGGCCGGCATGTCCTCCACCGTGTCCTCCAGCACGTCCATGGCAACCTCGGATATGACAATGGCCATCCTGGCACTGTTGAAGCTCGACGACTCCTGGATTAGGAAGTATTCCCATCGCGATGTCAAGGTCGACGACGCTGGTCTTGTTACCACCCCTGCGACATCGGTTCAAGCTTGGAGACTGTCGACGTGTGCTTTGCGCTATCCTGGCTTTTGTGATCCAAGGACTGGCCTACGTTTGGTAGGGATTCCTACTCTCGCTGTAAGTCAAGTCTCCTGCTGACTGCTACAGGATGATCATTGTCATGATCATATTGGTTCATTTGCCGTCTTCCTCGATACTCATGGAGCTGGAGGGAGAAAGCATAACAGAGCCCACGGCACTTTGGGCGTATGATGATCAGACACATCCTCGTCGATTAATATAACTTTGGACAGAGACTCAGCCGTTTCTGCTGGGCGGACGGTAGGATCATGGCTCTCCCGTGTCGTCGAACGACGGCGGTGGCATCCACGTTAGGGCTCCAGAACCGTGGGTGATTTTCGCTTTCGACATGGGCGGGCGGCATTTTCTTGTCTAGCGAGTGTTGGTGGCTTGAATTGGTCAGTTTCCCAGGTTGTGCCCGACTGAATCCGTAGCCGCCCATGAGGGAAAATTGAATTGAAGTAGCATCCTTATGGGTTGTGTCGCTCAGTGGATAGGGATATACAAGAGTCCGTTGGGGCATTGCTTGAGCCGCCAAGACAAAAAGAGTCCGCCAAGGCTCATGTTCGCCGCTTAACAGCTTGACCTTGAGAGCTTCCCAAGATTCAATTGACCGACACTTGTGCAGCTTCCCACTCCCAACGTCAACTGGTCTTCGTCCCTCAGTTGCCCTTGAGCACGACTCTAACATGCCTTCGTACGGACATTCCCAGTCTCGGGTCTGGCGGCCACTGCGAACCCACACCACACAGCGCACATACCAGACATACATCTCCCCATACGGACCCAAGTACGTCTGTCTTGAGGAGGTCAACGGATGTCCCACGGGACCATTTGGAGCTTTGCCCAGCTGACCCCATTCTTTTTACAATGCAGGACAAAGCACGTCCCCAACGTGAATGGCCTGAGCCTCGGGACCGCACTGCGCTACGGCGCCATCGCATCCGGCTTCGGTGTCGCGACAGGCATATTTGCACTGTTCTTCTTTGACGGCGTGCCCAGAGTAAAGAACGACATCCTCAGCAAGATCCCCATCATTGGCAACCATTTCGTGAAGGAGATTGCACCCGAGGACAATCCGTTCTAAGCAAGGGCTCGCAGCGGTGCAGATGCAAGTGGAGCCATTTGAAGACGTGAGGACTGCTCTCGCCTGTGAAGGGGGAGGGGTGGGGGATGCCGACGGACATACACCAGCAAGAGTGATAGAATTGGTCTGACACGGTTGAGCGGGGAGACTGTTGTACATATATAACTGGAAAGAAAAGACGTGTTCAAGACTTGATTAAATGTCACAAGATGTCTGGCTACCTTGTTCTCCATGATGAAACTGATGCAATGAGCCAGAAGCCGCTCCCGTCGTCCCATCTGCAACATAGCCGTAGGCGTCACGACTGGACGAACAGTTTCAGTCCTCCTTTGACCCCGGCATTGGAGCAGTTTCACTATGGCAGAGGATGTAGGAAATGCCCAGACCCTTGCCCCGTCAGTCGCCCGTCTCGGCTGACTTGTGACTGTTCCTTCTGCTGGTCAACAGGGTGCATGCTTGAGGCTGGACCTCGACAAGAGTTATGACAAGCGATCACGAATGAAGGATCCAAATGGACCGTGGCCAAAGGACAGCGCGGAAGTCGAATCAAGCAGAGTCTAGGATGGGTTGCTCGGTGAACCAGGTCAAGGCAGAACGGACAGGATCAGACCCACAACGGATGTGGTATTCTGGGTGCGCATGAGCCTACGACTCACAGCGGAAGCAGGTGAAATGCAGGCGTGGAAATGAACGTCAGTCCGACCTCAGTGCCGCCGTCATATTGATAACATATGTACAGATTCGAGATGGGACGACAGAACCAATCATCATACGACGTCACTCCCGCTCGAAATATTGCCATTGCCCCGGTGGTATATGCTCTTCCAACTCGTCCCATCTGCAAGAGTCAGTCATCATGCTAGGTCAAGGTCGGGTCGGACGTACACCTGATGTTTGAGCATCTCGTCAACCAACGTCAACTCGCCTTCGGCGACCTGCAGCACTTCTTCGATCAGCCCTGCACCGATCTTGGTTTCAATCTCGTTGATCCTGCCACCGGTCAATAATTTCGTCTTCACGCAGTGATGCTGACATACTGATCCACGGTCAATGGAGGCTCGACCTCCAGATCCTCCACCGTTGGGAGCTTTCCTTGCGCATGCTCTTTGTCCACGTACTCGACTTCTTCCGCTACGGCTTGCGCCTTCTTCTCCGCTTCTGCCAACGTGTTAGGTCCTTCGGGCCTGGCCTCCGATCGTGTTATCTGTCCATCCCACACATCCGGCTTTTCGACATATAATTTTTCAGATTCGAAGCTGCCGTCACTGTGGGCGAATTTCCCGTACGCCTCGGGGGAAGCCTCAATTTGCTGGCGGACTCGTTCCAGCCACTTCTCGTAACCGTCCGGCTTGGTGGCTTCGACGATGGTCAAGCGGTGCTTCGTCAGCGCCTCTGTCGATTGTCGATACACCGAGCTTGTGGGGAGTTGTTTGAGCTTGGTCAATGTTTGACGGTAGGTGTATATCAGTGCAGGCCGTGGCGAAGGATGAGTCGTCAGTCCGGTGAGACCGGTCGGCGTATTCGGTTCGAGGTATTTAGCCGCGGACCTGACAGTCGCCAACAGTCGCGCGGAGCTGCGCATATTGCAGACAGAAGGCAGGCCACGTATGCTACACTCGAGCCTGGCGGAGAGAGTTTTGAGAAGGCACTGGATGAAACTGCTCAATCACGGAGTCGGAGCTCGGAGCTGGTGGTCAAGAACATGGTGCATTGGCCTTGGCATGAACTGGTTCACTGTATATTGTGCCAAGCCCTTGTCGCCAATACGCCCAGGAGGTCATTAGTTGCCGTTGAGGACGTGCTGCCAGATGGACAGTTTGAAATCCTTATCGCCGTCAGTTGTCTATTTCTTTCATTCAGACCATTCAAAGAGCTCGTCCCGTTAATCTGCTTACGCCGCGTGTCCACATCTCATTGCGACACCTCAAATCGGAGACATTCCATTCCTTGCTGAACGCCTCTGGCCAGAGTGCGACAGCGTTCCGTGGTCTTTGGCCACTATGAGGCCAGCTTTGCTGGTGTGGGCGCTGGCCACCGTCTTTGCGACGTCGTCTGCCGCGCCGCCCCGTTTCGAGAGAGAAGACAATGTGTCGTTGCGAGATGCTGTTTCAGGGGAGTCGTCCGTGACCAATGCGGACGGAGTTGAATACACGACCTTCAATGGCATCAAGGTGCCGCCGATGACAGACATCGAAGGCGACAAATTTGCCGAAACGATAAAAGATGGCTACTGGTAGGAACGTTCCGAATCGAGCACGGTCTGAGACTGACTCCTCCAGGTGGGTGAAGCACTACTCGCCCTATTGTGGACATTGTAAAGCCGTTGCACCTTTCTGGCAGACACTATACGAATTTTACTACACTTCCTCTCCTCTTGAAGGGCGTACGAAAGAAGGTCAGCCCGATCCATCGTCGGCCAACAGCTTCCACGGATTCTACAACTTCCACTTTGCCTCGATAAATTGTGTGGCCTACGGCGATGTTTGCGATAAGAATGGGGTGAAAGCCTGGCCCACATTTTTGCTATACAAGGATGGCGAGCTTGTCGAGCGATATACGGGCCCAAGGTCGATGGAGGGTTTCAGTAATTACGTCGAGGAGAAATTAGAACAGATCAAACCCGGCTCGAGGCCCAGAGAAGGCGTGAAGGTGCCGCAACCCGGCGCCACGGGCACTGGTGCTTTACCTGAGCAGGCGCAGTCGAACGACAAGGATGCTGCGGCCGGGGCGGCGGGAGAAAAACACAAGGAACAAGCGGCGCCGCTCTCGACGACCGAAACCACCTCTGCTCTGTTGGCCTCCGAGACTGCGAAGATGGGCAGGACGAAGGGAGCAAAGAGTGGTCCGCCTCCGAACGCGAAGGGAACGTCAGTACCTCTCACCGCGGAGTCGTTTCAGAAGCTGGTCACGACGTCCCAGGATCCGTGGTTTGTCAAGTTCTACGTGCCGTGGTGTACCCATTGCCAACGTCTGGCCCCAACCTGGGCCGAGATGGCGAAAGAGATGGAAGGCCGGCTCAACATTGGTGAGGTCAACTGCGAGCAATCGCCGCGGCTGTGCAAAGATGCCCGCGTATCCGCCTATCCGACCATCTACTTTTTCCGAGGAGGCGAGCGGGTCGAATACGACGGCTTGCGTGGCCTTGGTGATCTGCTCTCTTTCGCGAACAAAGCTCTGGACAGTGATGTCAAATATGTCGACGCTGCGACGTTCAAGGAGATGGAGGAAACCGAAGAGGTCATCTTCGTCTACTTCTTCGACCATGCCACCACTTCCGAAGACTTTGCCGCCTTGGATCGACTGACCCTCAGCTTGATTGGCCACGCGAAGATCGTGAAGACGGATTCGGACATCCTGGCCAATCGGTTCAAGATCTCGACTTGGCCACGGTTGTTGGTGTCTCGGGATGGCCGGCCGACCTATTACAACGCGCTCGCCCCGAAAGATATGAGAGACTTCCGAAAGGTGCTGACATGGATGCAGTCGGTTTGGCTGCCGATTGTGCCGGAGCTGACAGCTTCCAATTCGCGCGAGATCATGACCGGAAAATATGTCGTCCTGGGCATCCTGAATCGCGAGCGACCTGACGAGTTCATGCAATCGAAACGAGAATTGAAGAATGCCGCATTGGAGTGGATGGACAAGCAGACCCAAGCATTCCAGCTTGAAAGACAGGAGCTGAGGGACGCGAAACAGCTGCGGATTGAGGAAGCAGAGGATCGCAACGATCAGCGGGCCCTCAGGCAGGCAAAGAGCCGCGTCATCAGCATCACCGAGGAGAATTTCCGGAAGGGAGTCGGCTTTGCCTGGGTCGACGGTGTCTTCTGGGAGAGATGGCTGAGATCGACGTACGGTGTGGACATCTCGAAAGGCGAAAGGGTCATTATCAACGATGAAGACGTGAGTATTGGATGTGGAGAATGTCGGGATCATCGACTAACTCGGGCAGAATCGCCGCTATTGGGACCAGACCGACTCCGGTGCATACATTGTGCCATCACGGACTTCGATTCTAGAAACACTCCCCCGGATTGTCAACACTCCAATGAGACTGACGCCTAAGTCGACCATCAGCACGTTCGAGAACATCTTTTTCCAAATTCGAAACTTTGGCACCTATCATCCATACCTCTCATTCGCACTGCTGCTCATCGCCATAGCCGCGCTCTTCTACGTATTGAAGAATGGGACCACGATCAAAAAATCGTGGCACCGATCAAGCAGTGGTTATTTTCATCTTGACGGGAAAGAAGGCCTACTGGGGAACACAAACGGGAAGGCAGATTGATGAGTTAAGTGTACATATAATGCATTGCGCTGGCGTTGGTGGAGGATAGCGGATGGTGCTGGAAGAAAGCACGGGTACATGCACCTGGTGTGACTGACCGACTGCAATATGGATTCGTGTTTTCTCTTCATCAGCACGTGTCCATTGTTTTGTGCTTATACAGTATTCCTACGCAACCACGAGCATGCAAAAATGCCCTGTTGACGGTTATGTTGGCTTCATCGTTCTTGAAGAGATGAAGGCTTGGAAGGCGGGTAACCAGAGTGAACCTTTTTCCTGGTCAGTGACAGGACTCCAAGGATTGGATGAGAGGTGGTCGAGGGATCTAAAGAATTCACCTCCTGGCGTGGAATTGAGGTGTAGTGGATCATATCAGGCGGCGACACTGTATAATGCAATCTTCCCAGTGACAGACATGACACTCTCATGAAGATGTTGGAAACGTCATTATTCATACTATCTATCCCTGTTTGCCGAGCTCGGACAAGCATTGGAAGGTCCCGGCTCAAGGCAAAAACCAAGCCATTTCTCTGGCTTCAGAGGATGCAACCAATTTTTCAAGCAAACCGCTATGCAGTTTAGCATCGTGCCCTAAAGCTCCTTGCGGAACTCACTTCCTGGACACGTTTTAATAATATATGCCATCAAGGCTGGAATCGGATGTAAAGAATGAAAGTGAATTTGACCATATCATACTCGAAGGCGGTGTTGTGACGGTCCACGGGAGGGGTGGAGGAAATGATGAGACCCATCCTATCCTTCTTGCCCTTTCAAATAGATTTTGCCATGAACACCGCTGCGCAGGACGCACAGACAAGAGATGGAGATGGCATGCTGTTTCGAAGACGGTGGTCGACCACGGCGTGGCGTCCGATCCTTGCTGGGCACGGTACAGTGGGTTTTGGGCTCTCATCGATCCTTTCCTTGAGCCAGGCGTTTCTTCGTCACCCAGCATTTCATCCAGAAAGTAGCAGTCTGCTCTTATATCAGAAGCCGGCCGTGGCCATTCTTCATCCTTTTGTCGACACTGATTGGCACACCAGTCGTCAGTCTCCAGCTGTGATCCGTGATATTGACAACGGGCCAATCCACGTGATAGAGATGGTGGTGGTGCGAACTCCCAGTCGAATCCTGATTCGAACGAGAGCTGACCGATGGACGGAGGGAATGCTTTTGACTTTTCGCTTCAAGATCTGACGCTGTTGCTGACATAAAGAGGAACCAACTCCTGGTTGCCTTTCATCGACCGCCGGGTCTCTACCTGGAGGCCCGGCGAGAAAACCAACCTAACGGGTTTGCTATTGATGATCCTGAGCTTTCGGAACTAGCTTGGCTCGTTGAACTCGACCGGCTAGGCGATCTCTCAGTCAAGGATGGAAGAGCATGACCAAGCCATAAGGACTCGTTGAAAAATGTTTCTGGCCTCTGGGGCTTTTTGGAGTTTTTATCTGGATGACACGGACACTGGCCCGCGTAGCGGATCTCTCGTAATGTGATCGTTGTGTACCTTCGGCGGCCGTTAAGAGTGACATTAGTCTCTTCCTCAGGGAAGAGAGAGTTGTAGGAAGGAAGGTCTGTGTCTGACGACATGGTAGGCGAGAATTGTGGGAGGCGACAATAGTCAGGTGTGCACGGTTTTCCCAACCATATTATTATCATTTCGCATGGGAATTATTTAGGCCGGATCGGGCGGAAGCAGACGGATGCCACTGGGCCTTTCAATTGGAGACACACCCTGCTATGTCAGCCTTAGTCGTTCGCTTGGCAGGGGCCATGGCCTCCTCGGCCGAGGATTGACGTGGCCTGCATTTTCGCCTCATCCCTGCGGCGCCAGACATATTAATCCTGTTTGTCACAGGGGAGAATGGAGAAGGTGGAGATGGTCAGCGGGGACAGAAAAGCACAGCGAGGATTCCCGATTCGAAAATGCCTCGCCCGTTCCGGTCAGGTCAGCTGATTCATCAGCCGCCATGTGTGGTCATCTAGGCCTCTCCCGGTTGGTTTCAGGCTTGACATGAGGAGGCGGTGAGGCCAGAGGTCACCAGTATAGTCATCGACGGCGGCATCACTTCTGGATGATCTTCGGGAGCTGCGGTCCAGGAAAGCCGAAGACCCACTGGCAAGCCCGTCGGATGGATACCTGTGTCGGAATCGGCCTTCGAACTGTGACCATTTGAGAGGACGTCTGCGAGTTCTGGACACGCTTTGGGCGAAAGCATAATGATCAGAATGGAATTGGGCAGCAAGACGAGACGGGATTTACTTGCGAGCCAATGGCAATGTTGGTATAATAACGCCGCGCTTCGGCGTGAGGCCAGAACATTCGTTCGTATCAGCAAATGTACCCCGTGCTGCTCTTGACCCGGTTGAGAGATTCTCATGACAAAAAGCGGCGAGGAAACGCGTGGAACTTGCTCTGTGCTTCGCCAAGAGCTCATAAAGATTGGTCACGAGACTAAGTGCTCAGAGTGATCAGGCCTGGCACCCAAATACCCAGGATCCAATTGGTCTTTTGCGGAGGGCCGGAAATATGACCCAGTTGTCATTTGCATACAGGAATGCAAGGGTTCCGAAGGAGCTGGCCAAAGGAAGGAAAAATATAGTTCCGAAGCCCGCCCACCAAGCCCTTCTTGGCTCCGCAAAGCTCCTGAGAGCTCTGCTACTGTGAACCACGAACCTGACAACTGTATGGGTTTTCACCGGAGATGACTTTCCGGGGTCCGTTCTTTATGGTCCTCTAGGGCGTCCACCAGCAAATACTTACGCGTGCAGGATTGACCCACGTACCGGCTTGACGGCAACCACTTCAATTTGACCTGTTTTTCAACGTAGTAAACTGCACACATCCTATTCGCGGATGCGCGGAGAGAAGACCAGACGGAAGTGATATCTCCTAGACGCACCAGATATCAGTGATCAATTCGCGGCGAGACCAGCAGCTGGTGTCAAAAATGAAAGCTGTCACCCAGAAGCTCTTTCTGAGGGCTCCTTCAAGACCATGTTATCCCACAGCGGCAAATCTGGCCTTTACTCGTCGCCGACCTCCTTTCGGCTTGACCCGGCGTTTTGCATCCACGGACAGGGAGAGGTCAACAGCGACTTCACGCCTGCTCAACGTCTTCTATGGCGCGTCACTTCTTCTGGGTCTCGGCATCATTTACGTCTACATCACCGACACTCGAGCTGGTGTTCATCGTTGGATTGTGGTCCCGGCACTGAGATTGATATATAGAGAGCCAGAAGATGCCCATCGGTTCGGGAATCAGGCTTTGAAGACTCTTTGGGAGTTTGGCCTTCATCCACGAGAACGGGGCGATCCCGACAAGAAGCAAGACCTTTCCGTTGAAGTCTTCGGTCACGTGTTGAGCAATCCCATCGCGACTTCAGCCGGGATTGACAAGCAAGCGGAGATCCCGGACGCCCTGTTTGATATCGGCCCCGCCATCATCGAGATTGGAGGAACAACGCCTCTGCCACAGCCTGGCAACGAGAAGCCTCGAGTATTCCGGCTCGCGTCACAGAATGCACTCATCAACAGGTATGGATTGAATTCAGAGGGAGCCGACCATGTCGCCCTGCGGCTACGCAATCGGGTCCGGAAATTTGCGCACTCTCTCGGTCTGGGACAGGACGAGGCTGCCGAACAGTTTATTCTCGATGGCCGTGCTGGCGTTCCACCAGGGAGTCTGATTGAAGGAAAACTTTTGGCCGTCAATATTGCCAAAAACAAGACGACCCCGGAAGATGACGTGGAGGCGGTCACCAAGGATTATGTCTATTGCGTCGAGAAGCTCGGCCCGTACGCCGACATCCTGGTGGTCAATGTCTCCAGCCCGAACACACCTGGTCTGCGCTCTCTGCAGCAGTCGGACAAGTTGAAGCAGATCCTGCATGGCGTGGTCCAAGCCGCCAATGCCGTCAATCGAGCCACGAAACCAGCCGTCATGGTGAAGGTGAGCCCTGATGAAGACTCGGATGACCAAATCGCCGGCATCTGCGACGCCGTCTGGTTGGCCGGAGTGGACGGTGTCATTGTCGGCAACACGACGAACCGGCGACCTGAGCCGTTGCCGCACCTCAAACATCTCACCCCACGCGAGGAAGGATATTTGCTTGAGCAAGGAGGTTTCTCCGGCCCGCATCTGTTCGGTCAGACGGTAGCGCTAGTCAAGAAATACAAACAGTCGCTAACCCAAAGGCCGCCTGCCCTCGAGGCACTATCACGAAGGAAGACGGCGCTCGAAGCCGAAGCCGATCGAATTAAAACGTCCATTCAAGCCAGCACGGGCATATCGCTGACCGAAAATCCCGACCAGGACCCGGTGACTGCATTTGTCGATGCTGAGGCCATCCCCACGAACCTGTCCGAGCCCGCCGATTCTGAGACGCAGCCATCGATCAGCACACCAACCGAGCCTACCGAATCTGAAACGGGACAGGGCCCATCAAAGACCGGTGACGATGATGCGGCGCACAAGATTGAACAGATTGAACATGTCACAATCGAGGAAGAGCAGCTCGAGTCCATTGAAGAAGCTCTTGCACCTCTCCTCGCCGAGGCTGAACAAGACGCTCTCGACAAACCAAAAGTGATATTCGCAACAGGTGGCATTACAAACGGCAAACAGGCATTGGAAGTGCTCAACGCAGGTGCCACTGTGGCTATGGTCTATACAGCACTAGTTTATGGCGGTGTGGGCACGATATCAAGGATTAAAAGGGAGATGCGCCAAGAAATAAAAGAGCAAGTGGAAGATAAGAAACAGCAAAACCATTGAGGGGGGTGGATGATAATAACAAAAGTACGTCCATCGTCTCGTCACGGATCTGGCCTTGTCAGGTGGTATTCTATGCTCACTCGATCCCCTGTTACTCCTTCGTCGTACGTGGAGAAGAATCGGAATCCGCACTTCTCCAACACCTTCCGGCTGGGGACATTGTTGCTGTCAATGCCGGCAATCAGTACTTCTCGCACAATGCCATCATCGCCGGTGATACGGCGGCAACCATCGTCTGCCCCCCCTTGATCTACGTCAACGGTCCTCCGAGGCAGCGCCCACCATGCCTGGATCCAGGCTTTCAATGCTTCTGTCGCATACCCCTTTCCCCATGAGTCCTTCCGGAGCATATAGCCACACTCGGGCGGCTCGGCCGTGTGAGAGCCGACCACGCCAATGACTCTGCCTGGCGTGTTCAATTCTTCTATGGCGAATTGGAAGGTGGTGGCGTCGTTGGGGGGGAAGAACCTGTCCATCCATGTGCGAGTGGCCTGGAGATCTGCGTCTATCTTGGCGGTACTGGTCCACTTCATGACCGCCAGATCAGTTCGCAGTACATGGAAGTCATTGAGATCTTCTGCCTTCATCGGGCGGAGGAGCAGTCGAGACGTGGTGAATGGTAGAGCGGGAGTGGGAATAATAGAGCGCGTCGTCTTCATCGCGCAGAGGAAGCTGGCACGCCAACAGCATGCCGTGTGGTCCGCCAACAGAAAAATCGTGAGATGGTATGGAAATCTTGAATAACTCCTTTTATTTCATTGCCGCACTACTGGCGGCAGGGTACAGTCATCACACCAGTGCTCCAGCGATGCCAAGACTCTCCGGCTAACTTGCCTTTAGAGCGATAAGCGATAATCACTGAATTTTTTGCAGATTGAAAATGTGACCGAGCCTGGAACCACAGGCGTCCTTCCCGCCAGCAGCCACAATGAAGACGACGTGGAAAGATATCGCTCCCGTCCCTACGTCCCAGGAATTCATCGATATCGTCTTGAGTCGGACTCAAAGACGACTGCCGACTCAAATTCGGGCCGGGTTCAAAATTAGCAGAATCAGAAGTAGGAGAGTGTGAGATGACGGTGATGATCATGGCTCACGTTCATGGCAGGCTTCTACACCCGAAAAGTTAAATTTACTGCCGAAACATTCGCTGAAAAGTTTCAAGCGATCTTGGACGGATTCCCACGGCTGCAAGATATACATCCTTTTCACAAAGATCTCCTCAATACCCTGTACGATGCCGACCATTTCCGAATCGCGTTGGGAACTCTCTCCACCGCGAAGCGACTCATTGAAACGGTGGCTCGGGATTATGTGAGACTTCTCAAATATGCGCAATCCCTCTTTCAATGCAAGTCTCTCAAGAGAGCGGCCCTAGGTCGCATGGCCACAATTTGCAAGAAATTGAAAGATCCGTTGGTATACCTGGAGCAAGTGCGCCAACATCTGGGTCGGCTACCAAGCATCGATCCGAATACGAGAACGCTGCTGATCTGCGGATATCCCAACGTCGGGAAATCGAGCTTTCTCAAGTCCGTCACCAGGGCCGACGTGGATATTCAGCCGTATGCGTTCACGACCAAATCTCTCTTCGTAGGCCACTTTGACTACAAATATTTGAGATTTCAGGCGATTGACACGCCGGGAATCCTCGACCACCCCCTCGAGGAAATGAACACGATCGAGATGCAGTCCATTACGGCAATCGCCCACTTACGATCGGCCATTCTTTACTTTATGGACCTGTCCGAGCATTGTGGCTATTCCGTGTCGGCCCAAATCGCACTCTTCCATTCGATCAAGCCGCTCTTCGCGAATAAACTCGTGTTCGTGGTCATCAACAAGACCGACGTCATGAAACCGGAGCACCTCGATCCCGAACTGCAGCAAGAACTTCAGAACCTCCTGGCACAAAACTCCAACACCGAACTCCTGCAGTTGTCATGCGTGACGCAAGAAGGCGTCCAAGATGTCAAGAACACGGTGTGCGATCGATTAATCGCCGACCGCGTCGCCGCGAAACTCAAGGCCGGCCAGGCCTCGCAACCAGCCAATGCGGATGTCCCGACGGGAAGGCTTGGAGACTTGATGGCGAGAATCCATGTGGCACGACCTCTCGAAGGGTCGGTCAGCGAAACCTACATCCCAGAAGCGGTGCGGAACGGATCTTACATGAAGTACGACAGAGCAGATCCAAACAGAAGGAAGCTGGAGCGCGATCTCGAGGAGGAAAACGGCGGTGCCGGGGTCTACAATATCGATCTGAAGAAGATTTATGACTTGGCCGATCCGGAATGGAAGCATGACAAAGTCCCCGAGTTCTTCAACGGCAAGAACGTTGCCGACTATATCGATCCTGAAATTGAAGATAAGCTGGCCCAGCTGGAGGCCGAAGAGGAACGCCTCGAAGCAGAAGGATTTTATGACGAGAGCGAGAGCATGGAGGACGAGGACGAGGCCGACATCAGAATGAAGGCAAACCTGATCCGGAACAAGAGAACACTGATCATGAACGAGGCACGAATGAAAAAGAGTCTCAAGAACAAGGCGCACATCCCGCGGACAAAGAAGGCAAGGACTGTGGAGCAGATGGAGAAGCATTTTGACTCCATCGGCATCAACGCCTCGGCCACAGCCGATCGAGCCCGAGCACAAATCCGAAACGCTCGACCGCCGCCATCCACGATAGGCGATGAGATGGACGTGGACAACACACCTTCTGCGAGAGCGCGGTCTGTGTCCAGAGCGCCCAAGACGAACAGGCTGACGGACGGCCTTGGTGCCAGAGCAACAGGTGTGACGGACCCGGTCAAGAGAGACAAGGCGGAGCGAATGGCCAAGTTGAGCCAGAGGAAGATGAATCGCATGGCCAGACAGGGAGAAGCTGATCGCCACGAGACCGCCTCGTTACCGGCCCATTTGCTGAAGGGAAAGCGGGGGATGGGCAAGACGAGGTCACGCTAGAGGAGGAATATCACGAGTAATGATTTGGCATTGCGAACCGAGTTGGCGTTTAATAATCGTGTTGGTTCGGGAGGAGGAATAGCGTGAGCATTTGTGGTGTCACAATAGCCTAGCTAAAGAGGCAGAGAAATCAAATGAGAGAAAATGATTTTAATTTCCATATCCATTGCTTGAATGTCCTCTCACTGCTATATATATCATTGTCATCGACGAATAGCCCACTCGGTCGTGGCAGCTGGCAGAGCAGCTAGTAGGAGCCTGAGAAAGAGCACTTGGCCAGCCCTGCATATGGAGTTCTTCGTCGTGGTCCGTTAGCTTGATTGACTACAGCACCAACGGCGGGACGAGTCAGCGACCAACATATATCCATACTAAAAAAGGTGCTATGTCGCGAGTTTCTGGCCCTCGATGATCAAGCATGCTCGGATTTGCCATTAAGGTGGACTGCCTCTGCAACACTCCGTTCGCTACGGAATTCGGAATTCGGAGCTAAGAGGAGATAATAGTAATCCTGCAAGCCATACAACACCATTCCTATTTCTTCCTGCCACCGCTACGGTCTTCAAATCATCAGACCATGGGCCGTGACGAATTACTCAACCAGGCAAGTGATTATTGGATTACTTACGCATGCTGGCCCACAGTAATAAAGCAGGGGTGGTGTGACATGACGTTGGATGGAGGCCCCCTCCTTCGAACTTTATTCTACCAGCAGTATAGACTCTTGGAGAATTGCTGACTGACTTGTTGGACTTCTCAACCTCTCTCCCAGTCCATCTCTTACGTTCTCTACCGACATGGCCACCGCTTCAACCCAGCAAGCCCTGCTCGTCACCGAGTTAGGTAAACCGCTTACTCTCACCACCTCCCGCCCCATCCCCCAGCCAGGTCCATCACAAATCCAAATCCGCGTCACGGTCGCTGGCCTGAACCCGCACGACCAGAAAGCCCGCGATTACGGGCTTTTCATCGCCTCTAACCTGCCTGCGGTCATCAGTAACGACGTCGTGGGTCGGGTCACCGCCCTCGGCTCCTCTGTCAACAACTTTGCCATCGGCGACCGTGTCGTCTCCCAGGCTTCCTTCAGCCCTGGAAGCCTACAAAATGGTCTCCAGCAGTATGCCGTCTTGGACGCTGATTTCACCGCCAAGATCCCTGACGACGTTTCCGACGACGAAGCGGCAACGCTGCCTTGCAACACCCTCGCCCCTCTCCTTGCCATCTTCGACCCGTCGACTCTTGACTTCCCGGCCCCCTGGACTCCGGAAGCCTCAACCTTTAATTACGCAAACACTACGCTCTTGGTCATCGGCGGCGGTAGCAGCTGTGGCAAATTTGGCGTACAATTGGCCGCCCTCGCCGGTTTTGGCCGCATCGTCGTCGTCGGCGGCGACGAGAGCGAACTCAAAAGTTATGGGGCCACTCATGTTCTTGACCGCCATGGCGGTGACGATCTAGTCTTGTCACGCATCCGCGCGGTCGTTGGCGACGACCTTGTGTACGCGTACGACGCCATCAACCCGCCCTCTGGACAGCACCTGGCACTCAATGCGCTGTCCAACACCAAGCGCGGCAAGCTGGCGCGTCTGCTTCCAACAGGCCCAGTCAATGAGTCTAAAATCCACGCTAAGCAGGCCGGCTACGAGATCAAGAATGTGATGGGCAGTTCGCACTTGTTCCCAAACTTGACAAAACCGTACTGGGAGCGTCTGCCTCAATATCTGAAGGCCGGGAGCATCAAGCCGCTGCGATTCGTGGTGGAGCACGGCCTAGACGCCGATAAGGTGAATGAGGTGCTGGATCGGTATCGGGACGGGAAGAAAGTGATCAAGACGCATATTCATTTGGCCTGAGCTTAGCCTGGCTCGATTCTGGGCTGGTAGGGGTTTGAGCTGCGTGGCAGCATGTTGCATTGCCTGGCGTGCAAAGGCACATACACATTTATCCCGTGAGGCTGATCGATCACCTCTCACAGTTTGGACTCTATGATTATTCCACTCTGATATGTCTTGCCGAAGTGAGGAGTGCTTCTTGCCGTGGTCATGTCACTAGTTACCTGCTGTGGATGTGAGTTCGGTCTTTTTACATTTCAGCTGGTAGGACGGGGCCCGGCCTGAGCTCTTCCTCCGCCAGACTGATGGATGTGCTGTCAAAACCGAATCTAGTCGCAGTGGTTCAGAGGCAGCGCATTCACGGACGGTGGGCTTTTGAGGAGCGCGGCTACATGCCGTTCATTTAGGCTTCTGACAAGTGGGTTTTCGGCGCGAAATTGGCCCTACCTCCAGCCTCTCCCCGCATACTGACCTAGGTCTTTGTGTCCTATTCGATGTATAAGTTAACACGTCCGCCTTAAACGTCCAGAAATTGTTACTGAGGTACTTTTCATGGCTTGGCCTGAACCTTCGTACTCCTCGTGGTCCTCTTATCCAAAGGCTAACAGTAAAGCCAAGGGGCGCTAGAGCGGCGTATATAAGGTGATCTCCCGGACATCCTCTTCCGATTCTCTAGAGGCTGGTTTGGAATACAACTCTGCCTACATGCTCCTCCCATGCAATCCCGTCATCCTGCCTATAAACATAGCTGTTGCCTTAGCGGAAAGGAAACCTCACAAATAGCTATCATATGGGTCATCTTTTCAACATATCCAACATGCGATGTAAATGACCTGTTCTAGAGAGTTTCGGAGTATCTGGCACCTTCTCATAGACTTCCGCTTCGACCTGTGAATGGTAAATAGTGGCATCCTCCTCCTCAAGAGCTGCATTGATCTTGTTTAAGGAAAGGAGAGCCTGGCCAAGGTACCTGTTCATAGGTTTCATTATATCATCGAAGGACACAGTTGCTAGCTCCTGCTTGAACTGCACTAATGGGTGCGTGTCAGGTTTCTCCAACAATCGAAACGACAAGTTGCAGCAATAACTCAGGACGAGCTCAAGGCGATGGACGAATGTTAGACACCAGGCCGATGTCAGTAAAGATGTGATGAAAAATGGATGCTGTTCTTGTAGTAGTCCGAGGCTGGTGAATGCAGGATTTAACAGCAAAAAAACCTTCTGTCCCAGCGTGCAAACACCCAATAAACCCAACAACACGATGGGATAAAATGAAAGGGTGATCGTAAGTTCGAGACAAATTCCTTTGGTCTCTTTGAGAAGGATCAACAAGAGACTTCCTCCATGTTCTGACCTTTAGCCAATTTGTCCAGGGTTCAGAGCTGAAGTAATAGTTCTCATAATACCACCTCACTCGCTGCAGAACTCTCTCGCAGGGGGTGAGGGGTGCGAACCAGGTGAGAGGTATTTCGTTCTGTAACAATGCGCGCGGTGCCATCGACATTTGCGTAGTCTCCATTGCGAAGTTATTGTTGGACAAAGGGATAAGATGAAAAGATCCGCCACCAGTCCCATCCAGCGTCATGATCTCAGAAGCTTCTGTCGGAAGAGAAGCCCGATGACGGTCTGCTGAGAAGTCGTGGTCGAGTGTAGAGTTCAATGTCTCAAGGCCGTGAGGTGGCCGATTGCGAGATGTAGGGGAAAGATGGAGCAGCATTGGACCCGGCGTAGAACACTCCATATCTGGTGGAGTTGCCGCCTGATCGCCTTCTGTTTCATTCATCTCAGGTAGCGGATGTCAGCGGTAATATTTCATCACCTCAGACTCTGGCAGCTCGCGCCCTCTGAGTTTGATGATAGTGGCCTTTTTCCCTTGGCGCCGCCTTCGGTGGATGAGCCGATACGCATACTCCATTTCGCTGGCTTTGCAGTTCTTGTCCAGTCCCCAATTCTTGATGCGAATCTTGTACATACGTTCGCTGGCGGAAACGTTGGCGACATACAACACGGGCGGAGTGAAAAACACACTTGGCATGAAAGTGATGTTGCTGGCGCATGATTCTGCAGACCTCCTTCAGTGTTTTGCCTTCCTCGCGATACAATTTCGTGATGATATCTCGATGCACTTTCCACTGTTCGGTGGTCGGCCCCTCGGTCTTGCGGACGGCGCTGGAGGCAGTTGGGAGAGACATGGCCGTTCAACTCAAAAGCGGTTGGATATCACAAAATTAAACGAGGACAGAATTGTTGCTGTATGAGGTGGGAATGCAGGCGTGGACGAGACATAAATGGCAAATATATAAAGCTGCGTCGAGAGCGAGGCGCCGCTTTGCAGCCCTCATTGGCCCATTGTTTCCAAAGGACTCTGCAGCTGGTGACTTGACTTTAGAAGGCTAGGCGGGCGGGGCCCGGCTGACGTGATCACCATTGTGACGGCTGCAAAGCACTTCGGGGGTGGCAAGATGCAGAGTCCTCTGGTCGGCAACGGTTCGATGCATCTCGGTGTTGAGCACTGATGAAGTCGGATGAGGTAAAGCAGGTGCGAAAAACACCATGTCTGATGTGAGCGTGGCAGAGTGAGGGAGCGACAAGTCTTGGCAAGCAGGAGGTGATACCTCTCATCTTTGTACTCTATTCATACAGAGCGTCTGCTGTACGAAAGGCCCCTACTTGTAACGCTGGGTATCCGTAAGTTCCAATAAGAAATAGACCGTGTTGGATGCAGAGATCAGTGATTCCGACCCCGTGCTAGAATTGTCCTCTCTGCACTGCCCAAGTAATTCAACTCCAAACTCATCTATGACCAATCAATTCACATGCTCCTTCACAGATGACTCGCCTATAACTTCGACTCCCCCCGGCTTCGTCGAGTGCATATGCCTTCGGTTGAGAACCGTGAGACGTGGTTCCAATGTTCCTCTGCTGGAGTCTCGTCCAACCAGCGTGACACGGCTTTCACAGACAGGCACTCCTTCGTCCGACCACCGGTGCCGCTGAGATACGACAGCGAAAGCGATGTGCTGTCATAGCTGGAGGAAGTCTTCGACTTGGACTGGAGCGACATCTTTGCCGGATCTCAGGCGAGACGAGAATGAAAATGTCTGGAGTTGGAAGGTCTAGGGTGTACTGGCTTGATACTGGGCGCCTTGAGGTTGGAGTGCAGTCTCGATCGGGCCGAATGAGGTGAGCGGCGGGCCCAGTCGACGGGTATTTCCGACAGGCGAGAATGTTGACGATACGACGGAGAGCAGATGCCGACTTATCTAGGTGAAGTAAAACGTCTGGTCAATTGTTCAAAGATGTAGCAGGTCAGAGAACAGTGAATGGGTTTAAAGTGGAAGGAGAAGCAGAAGAAGTGTGCCCATCTCGGACTCTCTTCGCCTCGCTGACGACGGGTCCATTTAAAGGGCACCGTAGTGCCAAAAGTCCTTACTGCGGAGCTTGAGCCTGTGACTGCGCAAAAGTCCTGCTGCCAGCGGTATCGGGGGTGTATATGAGAGTTGAGACATCCTCGGTTTGGTGTGGACAGAAGTCCCTGGCAGGACGGCAGGTCGCGGGTCCAGGTTGCAAAAGGACTCCGTTGATTAAAGGCACAACAAGGGTAACAGCGACCTCAGCAGCGTCTCCGTGGCGGAGACCAGAGACCTTTTGTCGCTGGAGTCCGCAGTCTCAGTAAAGAATTAACAAAAGATCCATGCATGTCTGCCTGGCGTGAGCTTAACTTACTTGCCAAGGCCAACTCAACCTTGGAGCCTGAATTTTGCAAAGTCTCCACCAGTGAACCGCCAGCAGGCCCTGGACAGGAGGTTGAGCACCACATGAGAGACGGCACCATATCTCTATCACCCAGCTCCAGCTCCAAAAGTGCCAGAGGGCGACGGTATGCGAGACCGTGCTCTACTCTGCACTGGGACCGAGTTGAAAACACCTCCTGGTGAGTCATTTGTCCTTGTTGGGGCCAATTGCGCAATTTTGTGGGGTTTGTCTCCCAAGTCGACCGCTAGCCCACCAGAATCTGCCATGTTCAAGAGGACTTGAGGGAAAAGAATCAGCACAAGAGCCCATTTTAATGTTTGACTTCGCTCTCGAGGTCATCCGGCCGTACAGACAAGCTGGGTGCGAGCGTGGGGGACGAGTCCGTTTGTCCTGCAGGCGGTGGCTGAGACCCCCAAACTGTCGGCCCCTATGCAACATGTCGTAGGTGGACCCGGTCTTGGGGGGATGCAAAAGTTCCTCCACACACTCCCACCCTTCATCCTGCAGCCGCGCAAGCACAGTGGCGGTGGAGAAGCTCTCATCCTCATGGTTGTCACGGTGCTGACGCAGAGGGAAGTACAACAAGATTACCATTGGGTCTCTTCAGAGCCGGGAACTTTTGAGCCTGACGCCCAATCCCCCTTATGCTCGTGGTTATGTGAACAAATTGAAAATGAATGCCCAATGAGAGCTAACCAATCCCTCCTTGGCGGCACTTTCGACCACATTAGCATGAGGAGGCAAACCTAGTAGGGCGAGGCGCACACCGTCGATCTCTAAGCCGCCTCGAAGCAATGCGCCCTGGCTGTAGGTTGGATTTGCCACATGACAACCTTTGAAAATGAAGACGGTCGGCTGAAATGCCTGGCTTGACGACTCCCATTGACATAAGGCCCTGGCTCTGACAGGTCAAGGATAGCATGCCACCTCGGCGGCCGACTCTTTTTCGTCTAAGCGACCACTTATTGCAGACCGCGACCCCAATATCGTATTTGGTGGCTGCACTGACCGTTACAGGATGGCAGACGACAGGCCACGGGCATATCGACATGGGCTGGTCTTCAGGCAACCTCGTTTTGAGACTGAAAGGATCACAAGGCCCCGAAACTTTCAGCCTTTCTACGAAGTGATCGTGAAGTTATATTCCGAAGAGAAAAAGTCGCTCCAAGAGGTCATGGAATACATGTTTCAGAGGTATGGGTTTGCTGCGACGTACGTGATGTTCCCCTTCTACCCACACTGTGTGGAGAAGACTAGCGGCTGACTATAAGCAGAATCAAACAATACAAAACCCAGCTTCGAAAATGGGAGATTAAAGTCAACCTGAACGAGACTGATGCTGCTCACCTCTTGAGACTGTTGAGACACGCCGAGCGGAACAGTCTGCCACAAGTCGCAACTTTCGTCAACCAGAGAAAGACACGACGAGACATCACTCGATATATCCAAAGGCACCGCACGCTGAGAACAGAGGACGACTTATTGGCGAGGATTCCTCAGGACGAAGCGACACCCGACTACATCACCCTCGGCGAAACCCGACTGAGCCGGCGACAGGTTGCAAGACGACAACGAACCCCCGTTACGCCTCCGTCTGGCGGATCTACTACACCAGCAGTCCCAAAATCCGGCAATGAGCACGTCTTACCTGTGTCGATGTTCTTGCTGTCTCCAGACCCAACCCCTCGAACTTCGCTTGATCTTCCTGCCCATCAATCAGATGCGGTGGAGGACGTGCCAATGGCCGACCTCAACCAGGTCGATGAGGGTCTCATGCCGATCGATGACCATCTGGACTGGATCCCTGATGATGGCGACGACAACTTGATTGTGGGTGTGGGCAGGTTCATCCCCGCCACTCAGATGTCAGACGGTATTGTCGACCAGATCGGCCCTGATGCCGTCGGCACCGTGCTGAGACCAATTCTTGGAATGGCCCCGAGCGTAGGGCTCCCCTCGTCCATTGACATATTTAACGCATCCATGTCCTCCACTCCCATTATCCTGCCGGAATTCAATCCACACTCCTTCGATGTCAATCACTTGGGAAACAACGGAATGTGCCCACAACTAAGAGATCAAACAGACTCTGCCTGGTTTTTGACCCACTGCATCTACCGATGTATATGCCTCAGCCAAGACAGCGACCGTTTCGAGGGAGATGCGGCCTACTTCCTCGAAGCTGCTGTCCAGAACTTCCGAAACATGCTGCAGCACAGTCCCGGTGAATGTTTCACAACACTCAGCAATTTGGTCACCCTGTTCGAATGTTACGGGCAGAGGGCGGTGGCCATGGACATCTTGAAACACCTCCGGCGAGTGACGACAGGACATCGTGGGGCCGATGACCCATTGACCGAGACCATTGGGTTCATGACCGCCATTCCGACCCGTGACCGGGAAGGTAAACCACAGCATAACCTTGACAATCTGGAAAAGATTTGTCGCGAAGCCTCGAAAGTCTTTCCAGAGGACGAGCGACCGGCACTGACAGCGAGATTCAACCTGGCCTGGGCGAATCTGGAAATGGGCCACTTCCATCGGGCTCGGGATATGTTGGTCGGATTGAGGTTTCCCTGTGAACAGCGCTTCGGCGCCAATCATATGCAGACCATCTCTTGTATCGCGACCTTGGCACGTGCTCTGCTTCACTGTGGACAACTCGATTCAGCAGAATGCCTCATTCGAGAGGTGGTTTGTGTTCGAGTGCGGGAGATTTTCCCCAAAGATCATCCCTATTTGTGGGAGGCCATGAATCGACACGCAATATTCCTTTTGAAGCTCGCGAGCGCCGATGAGAGCCAGCCCCAGAGGGACGATTATGTTCAACATGCCGAGATATTATTGCGAGAGGTCGTCGTCAATCGTTATCGAGTCCTCGGTCCGACGAATGAGCGTTCCACTTCTTCTTTCAGGCGGCTGAGAGACCTGCTCCAACAAGAGGGCAAGGACGTCGATGCGAGAGATTTGATTGGCCTGGACCCGCGGTCAGCGCACACTCACTGGTGAAATGCGCCCTCATCACGCCTCTTCTGACCGTGACCCCCACACAACTCCCCTGTCCCCACTCCGCCCTCGTCCTCTTCGATCACCAGGCGTCATATCATTGTCGTCTTGCATAATGATTTGAGGACGAGTTGCGGTCGGAAAAATGCCAGCCATAGAGGCCGTCAAGGTCGTTGTCCGTCCTTCTCGAAAACGACGGTCTTCTGGCGTCATGGCTCGAGTCAAGAGAATCGGTTGGATACGATGGACGTCTGCCCTGGTTCGCCATCATCCCAGTGTATGTGCTGGGGTTATTGTTCTGCCACGACGGGCTGCCGTACGTCGACATGGGCGAGGCAGGCAGGGAATCGAAGCTCGAGCTGCTCGTTGAGCCGTATCTTGACATGCCCGGTCTCTGTGGCACCGGCATCGCCGGAGTGGTCGAGGCCGGCCCCCTGGAGACACTCGAGCCAGACAGATGCGAGCCACGGGGAGATGGCGGAGGAGGAGGCTGAGTGTCATTGGACATGTCGTCGCTCTCGGATCGAGCCCGGTCGCGATGGATCCGGCTCTGCGAATAGCCTCGAGGAGTCCTTCTCAGCCCCAGGGCTTCTCAGCTCGGCGAGGGCGGCAGCACTTACTGAGACGCCTTTGATGTGCGTCGCTCTCACGCCAACTGGTCGTGTCGGTCTTGAGCGCTGCGACCTCTTTCTGTCGTCTGATCAGCGCGGCACCGATCAGATCGGTGGAGAGACCAACCGGAGTGAAGGCCCTCGGAGCTTTGATGAAATAGTACGGACGGCCCTGTCTGCCATCGGCATCCAGTCACCACGATCACGAGGATGGAAAACACGGCGTACATCTTTCTCGCCCACCTTCACCAAATGTGCATCCTTTCCGAGATACAAAGTCAGATCGGTCTGGAGGACTTCTTCAGAAATGCCTGATTTCGGGAGGAGATATGTGGTATGCTGTGCCATGTTTGCTCGTCCGAGGGCCGTCGTTACACGATCCTCATGAAACGGATGACAACAACGATCTTCAGTGGCAACAAGGCTGAGGTGTGGGCCTCCGCCTGATGAAATAGAAGGAGGGGAGCACGGCGGGAAAGCGGCCAGGATGCCGTTTGGCTCGAGGGGAGCAAGAGCTTCACGAAGCTAGGAGCGGGGTATTCGGGACAGAGCCTCATCAGAGCAGGGTCTACACAAACCGGTGAGTGCTTGGGTGTGATGGATGACCGACCGTGGACGACCACTGTGCCACATGTGCATGAGTCTTGGTTGCGAGACCAGTGTGAGTGGACCTGGGCTCCACGATAAGTCACACCCTGAAGAGCTGAACTGCAAGACTACTGGCGATGGTCGTGCACCCGCAGGACCAAGTTTGTGGCTTGCAGCTGGATGCAGGGTTTAAGTGGAAGGTGCGTCGAGCACATGATCGTGGACCATGGGAGCCGCAAGTTGGGCACTGCGGTGGTGAGGATTTGAAGAAAAGATCGGAGATATTGCAGAGGATGTCGTCTAGATGGGCCAGATGCTGACGACGGGAGAGTATGGAGGAGGGAAACGTTCACCAAAGTGGCGGGATGACAGCGTGCCTCCTCGGCAACGTGAAACTTGGAAACGATAGTCGACGCCTCTACGACAAGCCGACGACTGACGATATAGAACAAGGTCGCAGGAATAGAGTACATGCCCATCGTTACTGTCTGAGGCTTGAATACAAGTCGCAGCTCTGCCTTGGCTACAAGATATACCTATCGAATCGTCCAAGAAATGTACGACTGACCTATGGCGCAGTCAGCCTTCAAATACATTGTCCGGCATTCCAAGCATCGAAACCCGTGTTTCTGTGACGGGAGAATTCCACCACCTCTAATCTGAGAGATGTAGTCTAGAGAAACTTGTCTCACGTGCCGGATGGCAAGGCTGTGGTGGCGAAACGGCCAAATATGAGCGCTTTACCTGAGCGGTTATGCTCTGCCTGCATCGAAGTTTCAACAGCAAGCATCAAGTGCGTTGTTCGCACCAGCAGTTCTACCACACATTAGCCTCATCGTCCCTGGTCTGGGTTTGACGAAACTTGCCTTGAATCTCGATGGAAAAGCTCATGGACATGTCCCCAAGATGCAACCTTTCCCGGTCGTCCTGGGATGTGCCATCCAGATCCCGTATCGCGACCCGTAGGCCGACATTTCGTCTATAGTCTGTCCACATGATATTCTTGTCATCGCGGATGGAGCGATATGTCGTTGTCGTGGAAAATTGGGCTAGATTGATCGCCGGATTCGCTTCTCGATCTCTCGATTCTCGTGCTCGGTCCTGCAGCCATTCTCGCCATACCCGCATGACACCTTGACCAGACTCAACAATGTGCACAGTGCTCAAGAACACGCCGCGCCGTGGCCCCAGTCGGACGAGGCTTGCGTACGCGCAAAATTGTGCAAAAAGCTCCTCTGCATCGAGGGTTAAAGTATGGATGACCTTGCCGTTCCCTCCGTCGCCTGCATTCGCATACAGTGGCTGTGTAGTACCGGCGGTTCGACGCATCGGTCCCCGGACATTGGGCTTCTCTGGTCGAAATCTGCTATAAAGAGAGCCCAATTTGGCGAACCGACCTCCTGGACCGGCGCAGTCCTCGTACAGGCTGCCTTCGCCCTCATGCTTGGCGCTTAATCCATCCGTGCCTAGGTAGGTGCAGAACAAGTACGGATCGCTGTATCTCTTGCTCGGATGGTATGCCTCGAGGATGAGCTTATAGTCTGGCAGAGCGGCGGCCAGGAGGAGGCGAAAATGGAGGATGCGGAGGATGAGGGAATGAAATCGATGGGACACCACCACCAAGGGCAGCAAGTCTCGAGTGTCGAAGGCAGAGAGAATTGACACCAGGATCTGTCTGTCTCAACGAGGCACCGTCAAGTATTGAAGGTGGGCAAACCTCGTTCGGTAAGTCATATAAGCATAAGACATCCAAAGCCATTGCCGGATCTCTAGCATCAATCCGTCCAACGTCGTGTGACCCAGCTCTGATCGATGTCAGTCCGAGGACACGATGTTTTTCATTTATTGCAAATAACTCTCAGCCCAGTTGCCAGGCCATATCGAATCATGACTCGTCTTGTCATTCACGCAGATTGGTGTCTAGTTGTTGGTCTATATACCATCTGGCCGACACCCCTCCAATGCGGCCCGCGCAATCGATAGACACTGCTTATCCATCCTTGACGTCAGCCGATCCTCCAGCCTCAAGGCCCTGGCTCCGACCGCGACGGCGGTCAAGTGTCGAGGTCGGTGTTCCAGCAATGTGTGATGGCATCATGGTCGCACCATTACATTGCGCTCCACCGACACAGGTGTCTTCGAGGGCGCAGCGATCCGATCCACACGTCTTTCGCGCGATGAGACATTAGCAGTTCATTCTCCGCCCACGTTTTCCGCCCATCTCCAGCTGCCCCGACCTGTGAGGATTGCGGCTCTCGCGAAATACCGTGAATACCATATTCGACCGCTTCCGCCCGACATACAATGACTGACAAGATTCTTGACGACATCTCTCACAGGAGGTACAACCTCCTCCGCGGCGAATGGGTCCTCGTCTCACCACACCGAACCAAGAGACCGTGGCAAGGACAACAAGAAAGCCCAACCTTGATCGAGTTGCCCGAATATGATGCGAAATGCTACCTCTGCCCAGGCAATAAAAGAGCTGGAGGAGCACAGAACCCCAGTTATGAGGATACGTTTGTGTTTGTCAACGATTACAGTGCGGTCAAAGAATCTCAAGCCGATTATACTTCGCCCGATGAAGCCGGCAGCTTATCCCGAATACTCTTCCAGGCGGAGCCGGTAAAAGGGAAATGCTACGTGTTGACATTCAGCGCCGCCCACAACATTACCCTGGCGGACATGTCGCCGTCTCAAATCTTACCGATTGTGAAAACATGGACTGCCATCTACGCGGCGCATTTGTCACCAAAGTCACCTCTTGCTCCACTCGCGCAAGCGGCGCACTCTCTTCCAATCAGTCCCCACGCGGACGTGGGCACACCCAAAACCCAATACCGGTGGATGCAAATATTCGAGAACAAGGGTGCGGCCATGGGCTGCTCCAATCCACACCCTCATGGCCAAATCTGGACGACAACCTCCCTTCCCGACGAACCTGCCGCAGAGATTGACCAGCTGAAGAAATATCATCGTCAGCGAAGTGGGAGTCATATGCTCGTAGATTACGCCCGGCTGGAACGGGAGAAGGATGAGCGTCTTGTTTGGCAGAATGAAACATTCTTGGTGGTCTGCCCCTGGTGGGCCGTCTGGCCGTTCGAGACCATGATCCTTCCCGTCAAGCACATTCGCTCCTTGGTCGACATGGACGAGAGAGAGCAGACACACCTGGCCGAGGCGATTGCAGAGATCACTCGACGATACGACAACCTTTTCGAGACAAGCTTTCCCTACAGCATGGGCATCCACCAAGCACCATTGGATGGCAGCCAGGAGGACTTTGAATGCTCCAGTCTGCATTTGCACTTCTACCCACCACTGCTGCGGAGCGCCACCGTCAGGAAGTTTCTGGTCGGATACGAGTTGTTGGCGGAACCCCAGCGAGACATTACCCCCGAGCAAGCCACAACAAGGTTGAAGAATTGTGGTGGAGAGCTATACAGAAAGAGGCGTCAGGAGGGGAAGGAAGCGGTCGACATGCCGCCAGCTAGCTAAAGACAAGGCGTCCCAGGGCTCTCTGGGTCGGAAACGGACTCTCATCGTACATAATACCCGTACTGGGCAAAACTCCACACCAGGCCAGTCGAGGCAACGATGGTCGGCGCGAGCCATGGCCCCGAGGGCCGCATCGTCTTGTACACGAAAGCTTCCAAGCTGAAATGCACCAACCCAACGAGATTTGCCAACATCTGCATCTGATACCACGCAGGTTCGTTGATGTGATAGGCCGCGAAGAGTCTGACCAGTCCTACGACAAAGGTCCAGGTTCCAAAGGTCCGTGAGGACAGCGGAGTGACGGGTGATTGAGCCGGAGACGATGGCTCGACCGTGGCCGTGCTGTCCGTCTTCGCCCCCTTCGCCGAGGGAGACACTGCGGAGGACTTTTGGCCGGGGTATAGGCGTCGTGTGTAGGAGAGTGTGTGGTAGCATTGGATGGCATTTCCGATCGAGGTGACTGCAACCTAGAGAAGCCCGTGTGAGCATGACAATCACGGTCCTGGCCGCGAGACTCACGAGTAGAATGTAGGTGGGCAGCCACCCTTCGGATTTGGGCAACAAAGAGGCCATGACAAAGTCTTTTGCTGGCAACACCGATGTTGTCGGATTCACAGCGTGGTTGAGGACCTCAATGTTGACATCAACTGCAGCTTCCGCTAACTACCTAGTACGCCCCCCCTGGCCTGTAGTATAATTAGCCAAGCTCTCAACGAGTTTAGCATGGGTCCCTGCAAGGTGCGGCTGCTCCCTGGCCACGCTCGCCGAAGATCTGAAGGTACTTTATCGTTCAGCAAGACGCAGAAAACAATTCTGACCACCGTGGCCGTGTGGTAACTTTGTTGCTTCGCACAAGATGACTCTTGACCTCGGCCCGTTAGGCCAACAGACCCCGGCATCGGCATTCTTGCTTGGTGTTGGTGCACTCACGGCCGCATCTATTGCCCTCACAACGCTCAGGGTCCTGCTCAGCATCTTTGTCCTGCCGGGACAGCCAGTATGTCCGGGCTTCCTCAATCGCGTGTCTTCTCGCAGGTATTCTTTGCTGACCGTCTCAGCTCTCCAAGTTCGGCCCCAAAGGCAGCTGGGCCGTCATCACCGGCGCCTCTGATGGCATCGGGAAAGAATTCGCCCTCCAAATTGCCCGTCAAGGTTACCATATGATCCTTGTCTCCAGGACACAGGCGAAATTAATGGCTCTTGTTTCGCAAATCAAATCCGACTTTCCCAATCTCTCGGTAGAGACTCTCTCGATCGACTTCTCCAAAGCCTCGGACGAGGACTACAGTCGATTGGCCAAAGTGATTGAAGGAAAACAGATATCTATTCTCATAAACAACGTGGGCCAGTCTCACAGCATACCGGTTCCGTTTACGGAGACGCCCTCGGACGAGATGGCGAACATCATCAACATCAATTGTCTTGCCACTCTACGCGTCACACAGGTCGTCCTGCCTGCTATGATTCCCAACAAGCGTGGATTGATCCTGACGATGGGCTCATTCGGTGGGCTGACCCCCACGCCGCTGCTGGCGACGTACTCGGGCTCCAAAGCATTCTTGCAACAGTGGTCGAACGCGCTGGCTTCCGAGCTCGAGCCGAAGGGCATCACCGTCCACTTTGTCCATTCATATCTGGTCACCTCGGCCATGTCCAAGATCCGGCGATCCAATTGGCAAGTCCCGTCGGAGAAGGCCTTTGTGAAATCTGTATTGGCCAAGATCGGTCGGCGAGGAGGAAGCATCGGGTACGCGTATTCGGGAAGTCCATTTTGGAGTCACGCGCTGCTTGCTACTGTGATCACCGGAGTCCTTGGGCCGATGAACAAGATCTTGCTTAGCATTAACCGAAAGATGCACGTCGACATTCGTCGCAGAGCATTGAAGAAGGCCGAGAGAGAAAAGGCCAAAGAAAAGAAGGGATGAGAGAAAGGATACAATTTGTAACAGTATGCTTGGAAATCGTTATTGGCGCTTGAAGCATCTGCGTCAGTTAAGTTCCAGTCAATGGGGCCTCAATCTTATCCAAAGGTATTTTCATTGACTGGGGTGCCTGCTCAAGTTGTGTGCGAATAGCCAACAAAGTTGAAACAGGCATTCCATTGCCGATTGCGACAACGGCGCCAGCTGCTAGTCCAACCCTGTCAGCGTCGATCTTGCAATGCAATACGGCTAGTCCCCTATCGCGGCAGCATTCATTGGACGTCGCCTATTGTGGCGTCGGCACTGTCAATTTGGGGGTTTCAGCCTGACGAACCCGACGTTCCTCTTTTCTCTCCCATTCTTCCTCAAGCCCAAGATCTGTATGACGACTTGTAGGAAGGAACAGGAAAGTGATACGAACTCCCAAAGCACATACGCACGCCATGGCGACCGACGAGGAGCCCAGGGTGCATGACCGCTTCGAAACAAGGTATTCTCTAACCACTCGGATGGAAAATTAAAGGCTGGAAGCTATACATGTCGATGTCATGTCTAACGGCACTGACAAGCGATGGATCCCTATGTCAGATTGGGAGGCGACTGCATGATAGTGGTGCTTCGTACGAGATGTGGTGGCAGAAGTTCCACCGCCTGGCGGGCTTAACGTTGGTAAGTTCATTGATAACCAGGTTTGAATAAGCAATTGACAAGCAGTGATTGCAGTCTTCCTCCTGCTGAGAGGCTCTGTACACCTAGCTGATAGTTGAGGATGGCATATGTTGGCTCTTTTCGACGGATTGGTGCCCCGGTTCGATTCGAGGATCTCTTTACTGTATACTTGAAACATTCTTGCTGACAAGCTTACCGCAGACAATCTCAGTCGGGCAAAGAGTGGCCGTCTTGCGCCTCTGATTGACATGCAAAAGTCTTCTCTTTCGGTGACGAATTGCACCACAAGCGGCAAGCTTCAATGCGAGATCTCGAGCAAGGCATTGCCGACGTCTACCTTCCCTTGGGTAGCCTTGCGAGAACAATTGAACTGGTTAGAGGTGCCAGATCGGATCCAAGACGTACCTGCCCAGTACACTATGTTAATCAAGCTCTTCCGACGCTTTCCGTTGATCAGTGTTATTATATTGGCCATGGATACGCCGTCGTTTCGGCTGAGGAATCGAAATCTTGATCAGGGAAGCCATACAAATGCAAGTGGGCACTTGAGCTTGTTGGGTGCAGAACATCGATCGAGAGCTGAATCAGCATTGAAGAATGGAAACAGGTCAAGTAATGTCATCAAGATTTGACCAACTGGAACCATTCTAATCCGCAATTTGTCAGTCAGTCACTGTTCTGGCGATCGTTATTGTCCTGCAGAGAGCTTTGGTGATATTGGGCCCTGACATCGACCATCTTAGCTCCAATATGTCGTTGACAAACCAAAGGAGTTATAAGGAGTAGTCTGCTCGCTGCTAACCGTCTCGCTAGCTTTAGGTTCCTCACTGTGGTCAGGCTGCGTACAATAAATGGAGAGATCTAGTCCTCCTTTGCGATATGCAGTAATAAGAGTAATATCAAAGAATGCTTGCCTTTCAGAGTCGACTCCGAATAAAGTCACGTGGCGAAGCCGAGGTTCAGCCACCCTTGATTTCGGAGTTTTATGGCATCATTTCTGAGATTGGATTCTGTCTAGTCTAGCATATTCGAAGAGCTATTGATGAGGGAAATTCTCCGAGGAAGAGGGGGGAGGACGTCAAAGCAGAGGCCCTAGCTCAACCTGGATCCACGTCAATGTGTCGCTTGCAGTGCTGAGGGTTGATAATTCAGGCCGTTATTCTCAACCGTAGCCTAAAGCTATTCATGTTGACAACCTGGTGACAGAAGAGGCGCAGATTAATACTCGAGCCTTATATGCTCTCTGATGGGCCATACTAGATTCCTTACAGCGAGCGAAACTGGACACCTAATTTTTTTCTTGACCGTCACCCCTGCGCCACCATGCCAGATTTAGACCTTGAGAAGTAATCGCGCCCGCGAACATTAGCAAAATGAGAAGCTATCGATGTTTGCATCATAGAGGTGAATGTGAGGCGCAAGGGTTAACGGGGAGCGTCCAAGCCGACTGACACCCGGTCTAGCCGATACCAAGGGGTTCCAGGCGCAATTGAGACTTCAATGTCATGACGATGCGGTTCAAATTCAATGCTGGAAAGGTGCTGTCTCTGCCTTCGTAGGTGATAGGTATGTACACTGCTATGCACCAACGGACACGCTTTGGTGATGGTCATAGTTACACCAACAAAGGCCAAACCGAACCACAGCATCATCGTTCATGTTCCTCAGCTCTAATCTAATGGCGCTCCTGCGACTCGATCTACGCCTTGAGGTTATGGATCATGCTACGCTACAAGCTCTATTACAGTCATTTCCCCAAGCCATAATGCTGTATATGTAGCAAGTGCTAGCAATAGCAGGACTCCCAATATAACGATATCATTGCCTCTGGTTCGGGTTGAATCATGCGTCCAACAGCTTTGGTTCAACTGTCCTTATCTGGTTGTCCTGTTCCCTGCTTTTTGCCATCTGCCACCTGTTAAGAAGGACGGGGGACTGATGCCTATTTCCCACACAGCCTTGAAGATCAATAGCTCGGCACCACTTTTGTGTAGTATCTTTTCCTCCGCAACTTATTGTGTGGTCTATGCTTGTGTGGTCTTGCCTTGAATGCGAATATGCTAGGAAGGTGTCGGCACTGATTAGGAACTTCGATCATCTTCGGCCGCAGGCAGAAGGTTAACGATAACGGGGAGATGCTCTGCGTCTGTATACATCTCCAGCTGTTGAGTTGCGAGTTCGGTCAAGGACATGGACATTATCACCTAGTCTAAGACAAAACTTTGGTAAGCAAATCTAGACCACTTGACAACCTCAGGTCAATCCCACCCTGGGCGCCACTCGATCTCCCTTGTGCATGAACCAAAGAATCCTTACTCCATTGCCTATGTGCCGACATCTACCTCGGTTGGAGGGCACATGCGCATGTCACGCTGCTCAAATCCATCTCGCACGGCATGATCTGGCGAAGGGGTCAGACGGAAGTCGAACAGCAAAAACCCGGGAGTCGACATCCCTGGATCTCGTTGCAAGGAGTCGGCTTCGCGCCCAACTCTATTTCCGAGCGGGCTGCTCTATTGTGGCTGGAGGTACCCATCGAACAGGCCAAGGGGCCTGATTCTTGGGACGTCAAGCTCCGAGACCAGGCCCTGGGACCGGCCCCAACCACAGCCGCCAGATCCAATGCAATTTTGGAGACATCTTTGGCTTCGCTCTGGTCCTGCTGGGCAGATTCGGGCTCGGCCCCGCCCCATTTCATCCATTACGTGGCTTCAGGGATAACTCTTTGTTGCATTTTGTCAAACATGCGGCCATGGTGCTGAAGGGGGGAGGGGGGCCGACCACCGTGTGGAAGAAGGGCTTACCATGTTACTGACAGCCCGACTCCACCCGCCGAATTTTCAGCCGGTCTTGTAGCCAGAACTGGTGTCGACATGATGACATCGATTACGATTACACACCATGTTTGGGGATGCTGAAGTGGTTGATTTAGGTCACACCCTTTCCCTCTGGGAATCAGGTCCAGCCATGGGGACGAAGGTGCACCGCACAGCCGTCAGTTTCCCCAGAGCCAGCACTCTGGGGATACCGCCCATTACGGTAAATGTATTCCGACGGCGAAGAGCGACCCTTGGAAATACAAGGAAGCTGCTTATTGAAGGCAGCCTAACACAGGCCTTGGTCGAACTTTCGCTGGTGGCGAGTTGAGCCCGGCTTTGATTCATGGCGTCTAGCTGCGTCTGACTGGCTGACGCCGCTCGGACTAGGTCAATCAACTCCACTGCAATATGTTCGAAGCCTGTGGGTCGCGTTTTCGCATTTGGTTTCTTGCATGATGGAACTCCCGTTTGGAGTTAGGAGCGGTTCGAGGTTGAAATGAGGTCAGGCCAGAGACTGCGTCCTGCACACTGCCTGTGGGGATGTACCCACCGGTGCGAATTAAGTTTGAATCAAGGGTCGGTAAACGCTCGCTTGGGCCTACATGTGACGCCTATCGAGGATTTTCGGGAACTCTGGCTCGCCACCTTTACCCGCCGTGGATGCAGACGGTGCGCAGTCGGCGCCCACACCCAGAGAAGAGGACGTTGAGATTGCAGGCGGGAATTCCCGACGCGGGATGGCTAACTGCGAGACGGATCCGGGATTGGTTCTTGGGCGGGAGCCGAGGCTTTAGGCGCCGATGATGCATCGTTCCATGCATTTACTGTAAAGGATGGCCGATAGACTTTGCTGGTCTCAACATCAGTGACCGAGCATGCCAAAAGGAAAAAAAAAAAGTAACCTTATGACTTGCCTGGTTGAGGCGTCTCACGATTTCAGCCAAAGATAAAACGGTCGGGCGGCCGACCTGGTTGCTATCCAATCGCGTCCGGTGGATATGCGCTGGTGAACCGGTGGACATATGGGTATTACCCAGCGTGTTGCCGAAAGCTTTACGGAGCCCTTCCGACGGCGATGATGACAACGTTGGTGAGGAACGATGTGCCGTGCGTGCCAGTAGGGTCGCGGGGGCGAAAGGAGCACGAAACGTGGCGTGACGCAAGTTTTTGACATTGGCTGGAATGGATGAAGTTCCAGTCCGAACGTTTGGGAGTGAATCTGTGGTGGTGGAATGGCTAATGCAAACCAAAGGGAACCCACACTTAGCGTGCCATCAGATTGGGACGCTGACCTGGGTCGACATGTCCATCTTGGCCAGTCAAGCAAAGGACGATCAAGGTTGTCCGCCCGGGGATCGGTCCCCAATACAGCAACCTGAAACTTGAGGAGTGACCAATTTCTCTTTCGCTAGGCCCATGCAGACTGGTAAAGGAAGTGTGTGAGGTAGAGAGCGCGAACAACAGTCGCGGTAGGGGGAATGTGGGAGGCCAACAGTATGTCTGTTGAGGTGGTTGCTGGCATCCCGAGACGGCGGTTCCGGGCGCGGAGGCCAAGGCTCGGTGCCGCATTGCCGCATTGCTGTATTTCTCGTAAAGATCCGAGCTTGCACTTGGGTCCGTTGTTGGTTATGGTGGTGCGGGGAATTGGCTTTGCCGGTCGCAAACCCCCCCCCCTTGCCACAAAGCCCTGGCGCAATGCAGTGGTCTGTTTTGCGGCACGACCCGCAGCCCCTCGTGGCCCCTTCTCGAGGTTCTTCGCTGCCAGGGTGTGCACCATGCCGTGGAAGAATCCAGGGCGTTTGCGGCACCGCGAGGCAACCTTTATCCACTCCTGGCAGCATTTCGTCGTGGTCAAGCAAGGCGCAAATCTGCCGTGTACGTTTTGGTCCTGGAGCGAGCCAGTAGTGCGGTTTGACCCTTGCTGCTCCCCGTCCACAGTGGCATTCGGGTTGGCTCTGCAACTCTTTCGATTCGGTCTCACCGTGCGGCGCAACATCTTGGCTATCGGCTTGCAGCTGAAGACCGAATCGTTGTTCCAATAAGGAGGGAAAGCGGACCCATACCTTTTTGAGGAATCCGGGTCAGTAGCAGCCGAGATGTGGGAAGGAAGAGTCCGTTTCGTCTGCGACCATGGTATATCCTGTAGATCTCTCGATCCGAAATTGCTCGTTGGCCACCAAATCCACACAGTATGTACGTCCGTTGACTCGCTTGCGACATCCTGAGGCATCAGCGCAAAGACCAAGGCCGCAGTGACACCATGTACTGAAGGTACATTCCCCCCTCTCGCCAGCCTTGCTGAGTGGGTCGGCATTTTTCCACCGCCACAGGTCTGGTCTCCCACAGGCCATCGACCGCTGGAAGGCCGGGCGCGACCCTTTGCCAGTAGCCACCAAGCTTGCCGGGGCAAGGCCAAAGTAATTTATTGGTCTGGAATTGGCTTCCCTTCGAATGCGATCCTCCAGCATGGTGCCTAATCTGAATTAGCCGAGCTCAAGATAGCCAAAGTCAAAATTCGGCCAGAATACACCCAAGATTCGATGGTGGTGCTCACGCTGGTCTTTTTTGGCACGTTTTCGTATGGAAAGATGGCCACACGGTGCAGATATATGCAGACCAAACCCACGGGTGATCCTGTTTGAAATGATCTAGTAAAGGGCTGGCGGGTCAATGATGATGTGTGAGTCGAATAGTGACCCTCTGTCGGTCCGTCCACTTTCTCCTTAGTTAGTGAGGCGAGCCGCTGCCACACAGCCAAATAGCTACGCCAATCATGACCTCCCCCCATCCAAGTTTCGAGGTTCGTTGTTTAGTGCCGCTGCGCGCAAAGGCTCTATCTTTACGCCGGTGCGAGTGGGGGGATCCGAAAATGACCGATCGTCTAAGAAACGCAGTCTCTTCCGGTCAGTAAGACAGCCTGAATCACCCCAGCGCAGCTAATGCACCTGTCTGAAAATGTTCATCAGCCAGAGCTCAGGCCGCTGGCCGCTCTGGCCCAGCCGTGGTGCTGCGCCGCAGAGCGGGTAATGATGCTCCCACAGCTCGCTGACGTGTTCGGATCCATTTGCCTTACCGTTGTCGACTGACTGCCTGGCCAACGCATGGCACAACGATGGATCACACGTCGACTTTGAGGGGGTGGAGGGGGACAGGTTGTCAATCAATGACACCTTTTCTCGGCGAACGCACCGAGTCTGATATGTTCCCCGCCTGCGGCAATGCCTTGCATAAGCACACGGCCGCGCAGAGACCATTCTCAGGCTCAGACCGTCGGCTACGAGCGTCGAGGCGCTTTTGAGCGAGAGGGAGACTGCCTGTGGCTCCGGTCGGCCGGGTCAGTGCCTGGCCAGTGCCTCTCACCTGCTGAGGACGCTCCAGGGACGTGGCTATTGGGTTCCAAGGAGGCGGATTGCTGTATGTCCCAATGATGGATGAGTGATCCAGGACTGTATTGGAGGCCAATTTCATCGGGTCGCCTGGTTCATGCCAAGCCTGCCCACTCCTGCGAGCTAGCAGAGAGAGCGATCCGAGGGAGGCTGATGATCTTGAGACGACCAGATGGCCTGGCATACATCCCCTCATTTGCGGCCTCCCGCGCTCCATCATTCGTGAGGCATCATCAGAGTCAGACGGCCGATCGTCTCGTTCGAGAATTGATGAGGCGCTCTCTCGGCCGTCATGGTCGGTGGCATCGTGAAAGGGTGGGTAGCCGGGTCCGCTGAGACGACAGCCACGTCGCCAACTCTTCGCCCAGCTACACTGGATTTGTCTCAAGCGTGAAAGCCTTGATGGTCGCGGCCTTTTCAGCCGATCCTCGTCTCACAGCACACCCCGTCACGACATCGATGCGTCACGGATCCTGAAATGCGTAACCTCGCATGGGCTTCCTCGTCATCCAGCTCTTAAAGCTCTCGACGACAAAGGCTGGTCCTTTCTGGATCCTGGCTCCTGGACCGAGCAGAGCAGTCTTTTTCACTTTTTTCCAGAAAGTGCCCAGGTCTGCGGCGCAGTCATCCATCCCCTTTAAAAAGGAGAGAGAGACCAATTGACCGGAGCCACTCTCGGATCAGGTCCCGGTTATCCGTGCCCG